>JAESGM010000096.1_pt1 | contig 251865 bp, 223 predicted proteins | sample 9269721 | NCBI WGS metagenome assembly JAESGM01 (sample SAMN15720920, study PRJNA650825) | algae metagenome | isolation source: Komarekiella atlantica HA4396-MV6 and co-occurring heterotrophs from... | place: USA: Theobald House, Kauai, HI | collected 2009-07-29
CCCGCCGGGTCTCGGCTTCGGGACGTACGGCTCGATCAGCCTCCACTGGGCGTCGGTCAAGTCCGTCGGGTATGGCGTCCTGGTCATACCCGGTAGGCTACCGACCCGGGCTTATTGGACAACCTCTGAGCACGGCCGACACAGAAGCAGGTTTCCTATGCGGTATACAGCCCGTCGTTGTCATCCCCACACTCATAATTCTCGACCGCATCGAGCAGGGAATACCGCTCATTAGCCGGTGCCGTGAGGGCTAACGCCGTCCACCCGTCGAGTCCACCCAACCGCTGTGACATGAGTCGGGCGTCCGTCACGTGCGTGACCCAAGCGGTCTTGACCCCTATCCGGTCATCCGGAGGAACCGATTCGAGCATCCGGCATATCTGGTGATACTCATTAGTAAATTCGGTGGCATACTCAACCAGGAACTCGCACTCTTTGCACCGCTTGCGCCTCGGCGGCCTCCCGGCACTCCCGGTATAAGCGGAGAGGATCGAATGGCCACACCCCAGTAAGACATCCCACCGACAGAACGGATTCCAGGCGGATGGCTCGGCCTGGACCACTTCACGCATGATCATCGTCGTCCCCTTTCGTTAGTTAGCCGCCACGACAGGTTCCCGGGCCCTCGGTCGGCTCACGGGAACTCGACTGCCGGCCGCATCGTACTTAAAGTCGATGAATGAATCAAGGAGGTCTTTACCCGCAATCCGTATCGAGCACGTGCCACTTCACACTTTACAACCACGAACCGCAAGCTGATGAGCCACCGGATCACATCTGTGATCTCCGCAACCTGTTTCACAGCCGGTTGAGGGCCATGAGGGCGTGAACGAGGCTTACGAACCCGTGCCACGTGTAGCCCCGCCACTCGTCCCTGAGGGCGACTCGCCGTCCCACCACACCACCACGCTCCCCCGCAACTGCTGGAGGAGGTTCCGCAGGAACCCGACCGGCGTGGGTGCCGGGCACGCCACACGATGCCAGTCGTGCCGTGCGCTTGGCCGGCCTGCCGGGGTCCTGCGGGCATAGGCGGGGCCGATCATGTCGCCGGCAAACCCTTGCCAGGTCATTGGTTTGCTAACCAGATGAAAACCAGCCCGGCCTCGGCCCCCGGCCCGGGTCTGACTCGCCTTCGAGCGGCCGGCCGCCTGCCCCGAGCCCTCGTGCTACTCGGAAAGGGTCGGGCGTGATGTTGCGCCGCCCCGCCCCCTCGTGGCATGCCCCGCCCAACAACTCAGACGCCCCCCACCGGGAGGACGGAATCGGCCGGCACTGCCGTACATAGGTCGTCCACCACCGACAAGGGAGGCCGATGCAGGGACACGTTACGTTGCGGCAGGTGGCCGCCCGCCTGGGCGTGGGGCCCTGGCGGGTCAGGTACGCCTACCACGCCGGGCACGTCCCGGAGCCGCCGAGGCTCGGCCGGGCCCGCCGGTACGGCCCCGACGACGTGACCCGGCTGGAGCGGTACTTCGCCGGGCGGCGGGCGAAGGGGGTGTTCCCCGTCGCCGAGGTGGACGGGACCGCTTACCGGGTGTGGGTGAACAGGAAGGGGTACCCGTGCGTCACCCTGCCCGCCCGGGGCGGGCGGCGACCGCACCTCCTGCACCGGGTCGTGTACGAGCGGCACCACGGCCCCGTCCCGCCCGGGTGGGAGGTCCACCACCGGGACGGGGACCGGGCTAACTACTCGCCCGGGAACCTGGAGGCGATGGAGCGGGGGGCGCACCGGGAGCACCACCGCCGGGCGAGGTCGACCACGAGGCGCTGACGGCCCCGGCGGGGGTGAGCCCCCGCCGCCCCGGGGTGCTGTCACAGGGACATCAGAAACCCCACGGCACCGGCCTGCTCGGGATTACAACGGCGTCCGCCGACGCCTGCCCTGAACCGGGTAGCCCGGCTTGAACCGGCCGCATTGGTGCGGGTGAACGTTGGCGGCATCCCGTGGCGCCGCTCGGTCCGGCCAACGTGGTCCACCCCGCCCATCCGAACTGTGACCCGGCTTCCGCCGACGCCCATTACTGCACGCCCAGCGCCTTGAACACGGCGTCAACCGGGTCGGCGTAGAACCCGGTCTGGAACTTGGCGAACAACTCGCCGGGGATCGTCGGGATGTCCTTCACGCTCGCCATCGGCAGCAGCAGCCGCTTGGCCCCGGCGTCGAAGGCGACCTGCAACGCCTCGGCCAAGTTCTCGACCGGGATGATGCTCCCGCCCAGGCTCATGCTGCCCAGGACGACCATCTGCTGCTGGAGCGGCTTGCCGAAGACCGCCGAGCAGAGGGCCACGAACGCCGCCAGGGTCATGGCGGTCGTCGGGCCGGTGTTGTGCAGTTCCACGACGTGCAGGTGGTAGTCGTGGTCGCCCGGCTTGATCGAGGCGCTAACCCGGTGGGCGTTCGCCTTGAAGTAGTCGAACCCGACCTTGATCGCCTCTTTCGCCGCCGAGTTCGAGCCGAGGCCCGACGTCCTCAGCGTGCCGTTGCCCGCCGTCACCTGGGTTTCCAGCCGGTACAGGCCCAGGTGTGACCCCGTGCCGCCGGTGGCGACCGTGTGCATCACCCCCGGACTCAGCGGCCCGTCCGGGATCAGCGACCCGCCGCCCTGTTCCGGCACGCTGATGAACTTCTCCTCCATCGTCTCGGTGTCGATGTAAGAGAAGTGAACGTCGAAGAACTCCATCCCGCCGATCTTCTTCAACTGCTCCTTCACCCGGCGGCGGCCTTCGAGGGCGTACTCCAGGCAACGGCGGACGGCCTCCTTGTCGTACTCCTCGTTCGGGTAGAGTAGCTTCAGGAGGCCGGAAACGGTGTGCTTGACCGCAATCGTGTCCCGCTGGTTCAGGTCACGGCCTAGCTTGAAGTACTTGTTAATTGCATCCCCGAAGTTCCGCTTCCGCATCTCCCGCAGGAACTCGGCGAGGTAGTCCACGATCAGCCCGTACTGGTTCGTGAAGAACTCCGGCCGCATCTTCGGGATTTCCCAGCCGGGGACGTAGGCGTGGAAGCGGTCGAAGAATGCCGAGTCGATCATCGCCTCCGGGAACGGGGCGAACAGGTGGCTCGTCTTCACCAGCGTGTCCACCGGCTGGTTAATATTCCCGACGAACACCATCGAGGCGTAGGCGTTGATCGAGTCCCGGCCACGGGCGAACGACCCGCTCGCCATGTAGTCCTTCATGATCTGCACCCCGTCCTTGTCCTTGAACGAGATGCCGGCCACTTCGTCGAACGCCACCACGTCCCACAGCCCGACCAGCCCGACCGTGCGCCGGGCCATGTTGTAGAACAAGTTCGCCACCGTCGTCTGCCCGCCGGAGACGAGGATCGAGTTCGGGCTAATCTCCTTGTAGATGTGGCTCTTGCCGGTCCCCCGTGGGCCGAGTTCGGTGAGGTTGTAGTTGTTCTCGATCAGCGGCACCATGCGGGCCAGGAGGTGCCACTTCACCCGGCCGGTGAAGTTCGCCGGCTCCATCCCGGTCGAGCAGAGCAGCACGTCGATCCACTGGTCTTCGGTGAACGCACGCCGGGCCTGGAACAACTCCTCCATGTCCATGTTCGGCATCTGGATCGGCTTCAACTCCCGCAGCAGGAACGGCGACCCCTTCTGATCCTCCTCGAAGAAGTACTCCAGGGTGACCACGCACCAGATGCCGCCGACCAAGAGCTTCTCGTACTGCCGCACTACGGTGCTCGGAACCTCGACCCCCTTCACCCCCAGGTTGCCGAGCAGCGCCTCGTACACGTCCCGCTTCTCGTTGAGCGACACCGTCACCTTGTCGATGACCTTCAGGCTCCCCCGCTCCCGGATCACCGACTTGACCTTCTCGGCCTCGTCCGGGCGAACGTAGTTCTCGGCCAGGATGCGCTTCACCGTCTTGAGGCCGTCCTCGATCACCGCCTCGTCGCTGGAGGCGCAGTAGCTCCCCAACAGGTATTCGAGGACGTACACGGGGACGTTGGCCCCCTCCTTGACCAGCTTGGTCAAGTCCTTGCGGACGACCTTCCCGGCGAAGTGCCGGTTGAGCAGGTCGTCGAGGCTGGTGTCGGGCACCGGCGGGTCAGAAGTCATCGGTGAACGCCCTGTCGATGGTCACTTCCACACTCTGCTGCTCGACGCCGGTTTCGGCGTCCCGGAGAATTAGGCGGTACGGCGTCTTCTTGTCGTACTGCCGGTCCTTGAGCACCAAGTTGACCCACTTCTTCCGCTCGTCCATGCTCCCGGAGGCGGAGTCGAACGTCACCGCCTCGACGTTGGTGACCGGCTCCTCGCCCTCGTACACGGCGACCCTGAGCGTGATCGCCTTGACCCGCTCCCCCACCGGCTCCATCTGGATCAACTGGAAGCGGTGCCGGCCGGTCGTGATCCGGTGGTTGCCGCCGAGCACCTGAACCGCCACGGACTTCGTCTTGGTTTCCGGAGCCGCCTTCCCCCGGACGTGCTTAACAGTTAACACCGGGACGACGACCTCCTGCGGCATCGCCCCGCCGTGGACGAACCGGGAGCCGCCGACGAAGTGGAAGCGGTTCGCCCCTTTCGGAATCCAGAACTCCATGTCGCCGGCCCCCGCCGTGGTCGCCGTCGAGCCGTGCCACGCCGAGGCGTGGCCGGGCAGTCCCCGGCCGAGCAGGTAGCGCTTCTTCGCCAGGACCGTGCCGGCGGGCTTCTCGTCGAGCGGGCTTTTGTCGGTCTGCGTCGGGGCGGACTCGGCGAACAGGAACCCGTGGTCGGCGGTGACGACGATGTGGTGGCCGTTGAGGTTGTTCACGACGTACCCGACGAGCGCCGCCAACTCCCCGATGGCGTCCCGCACCGCCTGGAAGGTTTCGCCCTCGGTCTTCCCGTCGTCGCCGGTCGAGTCCACCTTGTTGTGGTAGATGTAGACGACACGCTTATCCTTCACGAACTCCCGCCCCTCGTCCTTCTTCTTCGCCATCAACTCGTCCGCCTTGCACGCCATCCCGCCGGCGGCGCTCAGGATGCCGTCCCGGTCCCCGGCCTCGCACGGCTTGCCGTCCACGAGCACGTCTTTGGTCCCTGCCTTGTAGCCGAGCGCCTTGTGCGGGAGCAGGCTCGCCATCCCCAGCGCCGTGTACGACGGCAGGACTCCGAGTTGGGAGGTCAACGTCGCCTCGAAGCGGTACCTCCCGTTGAGGGCGGTGGCGAGTTCCTGGGCGGCTTCATACCGGAAGGCGTCACTGATGATGACGAACGCCTTCCGGTTCTCGCCCTCCTCCAGCCAGGGTCGCACGTTCCGCTCGTAGAAGCGATATTGGTTGGGCACCTTCTCGATCTGCCACTTCGAGAGCAGCCCGCCGTGCGGCTCGACGAACCGGCCCCACGCCATCGCCAGTTCGGTCAGGTACCAGTTGACGTAGGTCTGCTCCACGACGGCCCGCAGGGACTTGAGGACGTTCCACCCCTCCCGCTCCGCCACGTCCGCCGCCTCGCAGAACAGGCGGTAGTGCTGGTCGAAGGCGTATAGCTGCGTCTCGTAGGCCCGGTACATGGCGTGGGCGTCGGGGTAGTCGAACCCGGACTTGTGGGCGTTGCGGAGGGCGAAGAAGTCCGCCGCACACACCAAGGCGTCGTACACGGATCGCAGCGCCCGCCGGGGGGCGTCGGCCGAGTCCGCCAGCGACGACGTGCCCCAGTGCCCCGCCTGCCGGCGGGAGGCGACGGCCCGCACCTCCTCGGCGTTGACCGTCCCGGCCGTCGATTGCACCCGCTCACGCAGCCCGCTGGCGACCCGCTTCTCGACCGCCAGGAAGGTCATCACGTCGAGCAGGTGGTCGATGTCGAAGCCTGGCAGGTGGTCGTCGAGCTTGAGTACCGCCGCCGCAGCCGCACTCAGCCGGTCGTAGCTCGTGCCCCGACTGCTACTGTCCCGCCACTGGGCCAGGCAGACGACGGCGTTCGACCAGCCGGTGCGAGGGAGCAGGAGCGGCCGGAGCGCCGGCGGCACCTCCCCCTTCAGGTGGTGGGCGAAGTCGGTCAGCACCAGCCGCAGCAGGAAGTTCTTGAGGGTCGGATTCTCCTCGGCGTAGCCGAACTGCGCCTTCACCGCCGACCAGAACGAGCCGTCGAGGTCGAACTTCTCGACCTGCTCCCACACGCCGGGCGGGGCGTCGAGGTCAACCCCCTCGTCGGAGTCGCACCAGGCGTGGAAGATCGTCTGCACGAGGACGAACAGGTCCGAGTGCTCGGCCCGGACGACGACGGCGATCATCTTGCGGTCGAGGTCGGCGGCTGTGTCGTCGGGGGCGACCTGGCCCTTGAGCTTCTGGACCCGGTCTTTGGCGTCGAAGAATTTCCGACGGTTGGAAATGTGCGGGCGCAGCGACTGGTTCGCCAGCTTCAACTCCTGCAACAGGATGCTGGCCCGATCCGCCCGGAAGCTGCGGCTGTAGAGGCGCATGTCCAGCAGCCAATCGCCCTCGTAGTCGGGTTCCTCGGCGGGGGAGTAGACCAGGAACTTCGAGTCGGGTTCCGTCCGCTCGATGCGGATTTTCGCCTCCAGTTGCCCCACCTCGGTCAGCTTCAGAACGGTCACCCCGTCGAGGGCGAGCGCCGACAGTGCGCCCTCGAACTCGTGGTCCGGGTCGTTCCAGAACACGACCCGGTGCCCCTCCTCATTGAAGAGGCGGGTGAGCGAAACGGTGATCTGGTTCAGGTCGCTCATTCGTCGCTCACTACGCCGGGAGTGGCGGCACGGGCGTCGTCGGCTCGTCCAGCCAGATGTGGATCACGCTGTCCATGTTGTTCAGACAGTTCCAGAAGTACGGGAAGGCGGTCTGGAGGGTCGCCTCCTGGATTGCCCCCACCGCCGCTTCCTCGTCCGGCTCGTTGATGTTGACGTGGAAGAGGCCACCGAACCCGTAGAAGAGCTTCTCCACCGCCTCCTCGACGGTCTGGGTTGCACCGTGGAAGTAGCGGTGGTCGTCCGTCGGGAGCCGTGCCAGTGTTTCCATCCACTTGGCCCGTGCGAACCTTGCCCAGCCGACGAGGTCGGGGCGGTCGCAGCACATGTTCACGATGTTGTGAATCCGGTTAAAGTTGATGACATCTTGCTGGAGAAGGAACTGGCGCAGGAGCGGGAGGTGCGCCTGGAACGCCACCCGGTCGTACCCCTCGAAATCAGTCTGAACTTGGCCGGACGGGAACGTGATCTTGGTCGAAAACTTGAAGCTGACCCTGCCGGCTTGGACGACGCTGCTTTGGCGAAGCCGGTTGACCTGCCGCTGGAAGGCCCGGAGGATCAGCATTTCTTCGTTGGTCGGGGTTCGTGCCATTGGCGGTTACTCCTCGTCTTTACCGCCGGTGACGGCCTTCACCTCGGCCAGCAAGTCGCCGAACTTGCCGTAGTTAACCTTCACGCCGTCATCGAGGTCGAGCGTGATGCGCTGGTCGGCGGCATGCTTCAGACGCTCGTCGAAGGCGAGGAGTTCGGTCTGCTGCTTCTTCAACCCGTCCTGTTCCTTCACCAGCTTCGTGCGTAGGTTCCCCTTCGCCTGTGCGATGTCGCCTTCCAACTTCTCGATCCGGGCGGTGATCCTGCTCTGGAGCGGGTTGACGTACTCCGTGCGCATCCGGGCCAGCGTGCCCTCGTGGTAGCGGTGCAGGTAGACGAGGCACTGGAACGCCCGGAGCTTGCCGCTGGTGAACAGCCAGTAGATGGGGCGGCGCTTGTACCAGCGAAGGTGATCCTTGTAGAACCCCGTGGCGAGGTACTTGCGGATCGGGGTGCCGAGGCCGTCCTCGATGAACTTCAGGTTCTCGGCCAGATGCTCCTTCGGCCACGCTACGCCGACGAACTCCTCGACCCGCTTCGCCGTGTCATCCGGGAAGCCCCAATCGAGTTCGGTCAGCGGGAGGATACCGTCCGGATCAGCGGGGAAGGTCGTGTACTGGCTCGGATCGAATCCCTCGTTGCCGGTGTTGGCATAGATCAGTCCCGGCTTGTCCAAGCTGTAGCGGCCCATCATGCAGCCGATGGCGTAGGAGACGAGTCTTTTGATGTCCTCTACCCGCTCTGGGCGGGAGAGGGTGACTTGGTCGTCAGGGACAGCCGGGGACAACTCTTCCTGCAACCCGTAAGCCTCGACAAAAAGTCGGTTGTTCTTCTCTTCGAGTTCCTTCATTCTGCGGAAACGATCTTGGCACTCGGTATCTGCATTCTCCTGTGACAATTGCAATGTAGTCGCCTTATGCGTGAGAACAGGAAGCCGTTGGAAATCCCATGCCGTTTCAACAGCATTCCAGTCAGCACGGGCGATAGCGATGGCTTCTGAGGCGATAGGCCCAACGCTGTCCGCATCAAGTTTTTCAGTCATGAAGGGGACTGCCGCTACGTCGGCAATCTGGAAGTGAACCGTCGGGTTGAGAATCAGGAGGCAGTGAAATGCAACTGATGAGCAAAGCAGGGCGATGGCCCGCAGTTTCACCTCTTCCGTAGGGAAGGCGGACGAGCCACTCACATCAAACAAGGCACCCTGGTCCGAAAACCTCGCTCCGAAGCAGGAGGCACTGATATCGGTCCAGGTGATCGACTCCTGAAAGTAGGAGTCCTCATTAGAAATTTTCCACCCAAGCCTGTCTCCTAAATCAGGATACCGAAGGCGTGTTTCTTCTTTAATCTCATCCCCATCATTGTGCCAGTTGACTACGAATGCGTTGTTCCCGTACCACTTGCGAAAGGAGCCACCCTTGTTGTACGGGAACCACTTTCTTCGAGATGCCCTGGCACTCATCGCATCAGCGAACCCGAAGCCGATCTGGGGAAAGCTCACCTCGAACCACTGTCGCAAGAACCTATCGTTGTCTCCAGTGCGCATCCCGATTTTGGTGGGAGCAAGCTTGCCCAGCGGACAGTCGGCAGCGAAACAGCGTCGGGTTCCTGAACCAACCCAATACGCTATCGGTGAGCCTGGAATGAGGGCAAGATCAGCCGCCGAAGCATGGTAGCTGGAGACTGTAGAAAACCTCGTCTCCAACTCATCATTACTTGCCACGCTACCCTGCTTGTCAAACAGACGCCGATACACCCCTCGGTATGCGGTAATAGGTGCGTTTCGATAGACGAAGCTGCAGCTGCCGAAATCAGAACCAAATACCCCTCGGCCATTGTGAATGAACGTGTCAAGAGTTCGCTTTGCGAGGAGCGATTCTCGCACATCTTCAAAGCTTGCCAGGAACATCCAATTGGGGATGGTGATCATCCCAACAAACCCGTTCTCAGCGCCGAACTCGGCGTTTCGCTGAATGAAACAAGCGTAGAGATCGGCTTTGGTATCCCTATACGACTTGTTCACGAATGCCTTCAGAGCCTGCGTGTAATACTTGCTCCCCATGTACGGCGGGTTGGCGACGACGCAGGAGTAATGACTGGCAAGCAGCTTGGCCTGTTCTACTACTGGTAGCACGGCGTCCGCATAGAACCGAGTGAAACCCTCGCCGTGCTTCGCCACGAGGCGCACTCGCTCCTCGATCTGTGGCAGCTTCTCGGCCAACTTCGGCGGGATGCGGATGAGCGAACCGAACGTCTTTGCGTTCTCGAACAGGTGGATCAAGTGGGCGATGTCGGCTTGAACCAAATCGCCTGCCACCGCCAGGTTCGCCTTCGAGAGCAAGTCGTCGTGGGCCTCGAACAGTTTGTCCGACGGCGGCAGTTCCACCGTCACCACCGGCTCGTTCAAGTGGGTGGTAATCTCGGCAGCGTCCAGCCCCTTCGTTTCCTGCAGCGCCAGGACGTTGGGCCGCACCTTCTCCTCGGCGTGGAACAGGCGGCGGTCGTCGTCACGGGCCTTCATCAGGAGGGCGAAGGCCGCAAGTTGCGCCGCCCGGTCGTCGATCTCCAGGCCGAATAGGTTCTTCGTAAGTATCAGGGTGGGAATCTTCCGGCGCTCGTAGCCCTTCTCCTGGTAGATGAGTTTGAACACGTCGTAGGCTTCGACCAGGATGTGCGCCGATCCGCACGCCGGGTCGAGGAACGTGATCTCTTCAGGGTTCAGATCGGTCGGCGTGATCGCCTTCAGTTGCTCCTGAACTTCGGGCGTCTGCTCGGCCGGCTCGATGTAGTATTTCATCTTCCCCCGCAGGTCCGAGTGCGGGTCCGTCGCAAGCCACGTCCGGCCCAGGGTGTTCTGCACGAGGTAGCGGACGATCCACTTCGGGGTGAACCGCTGCGTGGCGGCGGGGATGTCCTCGCTCGCCACCACGTCGCCGATGACCGCCTCGTACCGCTCCGAGATGTACCCCTCGTAGAGCCAGCCGATGACCTCGACCTCCTTCCAGTCGTCCTCGTCGATCCCGGCCACCAGTTTGCGGACCAGCGAGTCCGAGTGGAGCAGGCTATCGGGCAGCACCAGTTCGGTTTCGTCGTCGATCCGCTCGAACAGGAATGGCATCGCCGAGTTGAGGGCGTTGCACTGGGCGACCAGGAGCATCCGGTAGAGTTCGGCCTCCTTGTCGCCGGCGATCTTCAGGCCGATGACCTTCGCCTTGTTCAGCCCCGGCAGGTCGGCGTGCTCGGCGTGTTCGAGGAGTTCCGGCGTCGGCTTGCCGTCCGGGTGACTGAGCACCCGGTAGCTGGCCCCGCCCTCACCGTTCTCCAGGTAGCCGTTCACCTCCATGAACCGGATCGCCACGAGCCGGTTGAACCACGTGTACGCCAGCGTCTCCATCGCCGCCGAGAAGCCGTGCGCCTTGATCCGCTCCTCCAGCGCCCTCCGTTGCTGCCCCACCTTCTTGGGGAACGCCTGGCCGCCGATCAGCACGCCGTCGCCCTTCTCGACGACCGGCTCGGTCTTATTCTCGGTGAGGCCGTAGAGCGCAGCCCGATCCGTGACCGCCTGGATAAAGTCCCGGCGGGCTTGCGGGGCGTAGTTCTTGATCTTGGTCCGGTTCATTGGTGCTTCTTGCTCCGGTCATCTGCGCCGAGTCGGTCTACCGAATCTGGATGCGTTCCTTGCTGGCGATGGCCTTCTCCAACTCGACCCGGAGTTGGCTGAGGAATGCGTCCACGTCGGCCTGCGTCTCCAGGTAGGTCGTCGGCACCAACTCGGCAGGCTTCACCACCCGCTGCTTTTTCACCACCGGCGGCGGGCTGACCGACCCCGATGCCGCCGGCTTCTCGGCGAGCTTCCGGGCGAACTCTTCGATGCGGGAGACGGCGGCGTCGAACTGCGCAAGTGCTTCCGACTCGGCCTGTGTGAGGTGTGCGAGGCTCTCCTCCTTCTCCACCTGCTGCTTCAGCCCCTCCAGCGGCTTGAGGCACGCCGCCCGCAGCGTGGGGTCGGCGTTCACCGCCGCCATGTCCTTCGTGAGCGTGGAGTAGTGGGCGTCGATCTTGTCGGTCACCTGCTTCCGCCGGCCCGACAGGAGTGCCGAGTTGACGGCGCTCACGGTACCAATCAGCCCGTCGGCGTCCTTGATGAGGCCGTAGGGCGACGGGGCGGACAGGATGTCCCGAATCCGCTTGAGCGCCGGCCCCGCCTGGGCGTCCCGCTCCAGTTCGAGCCGGTTGTGCTGGAAGGCGGCGTGCGCCTTGCGGAGCTTCTCCCACGTCGGCTTCTGGTGGCCGTAGAAGTGTTCGAGGTCGTGGTAGCGGTCGGCGAAGTCGAGCAACTCCTTCCGCACGGCGTTGAACCGCTCGACGAACTTGAAACTGTCCTTGTCCCCCAGGAGCTTGTTGACCACCACCACCCCGTCGGTGATCGCCTCCCGGCCGGGGTAGTCGCCGGTGTCGGCGAGCGGCTTGTACGAGTTGAGGTTGGTCTGCCAGCCCTTCAGCCGGGTCTGGAGGAAGCCGAACAGTGCGTCCTCGCCGTCCGGCCCCATCTCGGCGAACAACTCCTTGCCCAGACTGCGGGCGTTCTGGAGCGCCTTCGGGTCGGCGGTGACCCGCTTCACGACGACGACCTTCCGGCGCTTCGCCGGGGTCGTGATCGACTCGTACGCCTTGTCCGGCGGCACGACCGCCCCGTCCGCCATCAGTGCGACCTCGCCGAGCACGAGGAGCCGGGCCAAAAGGATCAGCACCTCCTCGTCGGGCCACCCGTAGGGGCGCAGGGCGTACCGCTTCTCGATCATGTCGTGCAGCACCACCTGCCGGCTCGCCTTCGAGCAAAGGTCGAGGTAGTTGCGCAGGTCGTCGAGCGCCTGCTCGTTGTTCTCCCCGGCCGGGAACAGGCCGGGCTTGTTCACGTCGCTGTTCCGCAGCACCTCCTGGAGTTCCTTCAGCGGCTCGGCGGCGAGCCGCTTCAGGTAGCTCATCTTCCCAAACGTGTTCTGGATCAGGTACTCCATCGCCTCGCCCAGCACCGCCTCCGGCTCCGTCCCCTTCGGCTTGAGCGGCTGGCCGGCGACGGAGTAGTCGGCCCCGGCGATCAGGTCGCCGAGCAGGGCGGTGAGCCGCTCCCGGCGCTGGCGGTTGTCCTCGGCGCTGGACCGGAGGATGCGCTTGGTGGACTCCGGCAGGGTGCCGTCGTTCTTCCAGGCGAGGTACTTCTCGGTCTGGATGTGGACCCGCAGTTCCCGCCCCAGGCTCTCGTCGTTGGCGAGCTTCGCCAGGACGTAGCCGCCCTCCGGCCCCTGCGGTGAGGACGAGAGCAGGCACTTGGTCTTGTCGTAGGCGTCGTAGTCGTCGGCCAGCGGGGAGACGACGGTCACGAGCAGCGCCCCGTCCCGCTGGTTGCCGATGGGGACGCCGTCGCACCGGCGGTTGAACTCGAAGTCCATCTTGTTGGCGCTGAAGCGGTGCTTCCGCTGCCCCTTGAGCACGTCGTCGAACACGATCTCGCCCAGGAGCTTCGCCTCCTCGCCGCCGGACAACTCGACCGCCTTGATCTCCTTGTTGATGTCCCGCTCCTCGTTGGTCAGGAAGAAGTAGTTCTCCCCGCTGCGGCCGACGAGCGTCTCCTTCTCCAGCCGGGCCAGGCTCGCCTCGATCTGCTTCTTCAGCGCCAGCCGGTCGGCGTCGATCCGGTCGAGGCAGAGGGTGACGAGGTTGTCCACGTTCCCCTTCACCTCGTCCACGTAACGGATCAGGAACAGTACCTGGAGCAGGAGGCGGTCGAACGGCTCCAGGCCGGGGTTCGTCTCGGCCTGGTCGATGGTCTTCTTGACCGCCGTGTCCAGGAAGCTCTCGATGGACGGGTAGAACTCGTGGAGCGGGACGAGGACGCCGACCTCGTTGATCGAGACGGCCTTCGCCGCCGACTGGAAGGCGTCGAGCATGGACCGCTCGCCACGGGCCAGGTGTAGCCCCGTCGCCCCGGCCTTGCGGATCGACTCGAAGATTTTCTGGAGCAGTTGGAACTGGTACGGGACGAACGGGTAGTTCTTGGCGAACTCCTCGGCCGAGCCGACCTTCTTGAAGGTCATCCCGCACTGCTTAAAGGTTAACTGGTTCTTGAGGATGTCGCCCTTTTTCTGGAACACCCCTTCGAGTTCCGCCCGCACGTCGGCCGGCTTCGTGAGCAGGCGGGCCTGGATCACCTCATCGACGTTGGCGCTGGACAGGGACAGGGGCGGGAAGAACCGCCCCTGAATCTTGGAGAAGTCCTGCTTCTTCGCCCTGGACATGTCGCCCAGCACCGTGTCCATGTCCTCCTGCGACGTGACCACCACCCACGCCCGGCGGCGGCAGATGGTGCCCAACTCCTCGGTGATGGTCTGGAGGTTGAGCATCAGGTGCGAGTCGGTGCCGATGAACTGGCCGACCTCGTCCACGAGGAAGACGAGCCGGTGCTGCGGCCCCTTCGAGTCGAGGTACTCCTTCACCCACTTGCAGAAGTTCTCGACGGTCAGGGAGAAGGTGTCCTCCGCCCCGTCGATCCACTTCTCCGCCGCCTGCTGGCTCTGGCCGAGGGTTTCGACGAGCGCCTTCACGACCTCGTCCCGGTTGAACTGGTAGGCGTCCCGCTCTTGGGTCCACTCCGGCCCGGTGTGCTTGCGGTAGGCGTCGTGGAAGGCGGCGAGCTTCCCCTTGCCGGCCAGGTACCGCTCCATGTGGGCGATGTGCGGGTGGTCGCCGCTGTACCCCTGCAACTCGTTGAGGACTTTCAGGAACACCCGCAGGATCAGGTCACGCCCGGTCCCGTGGTCGGCCTTGCTGTCGATGTTGAACAGCACCACGTCCGTGTCGCCGGCGACCGCCCGCTTGATGTCGCCGAACAGCATGGCGTCGGCGACCTTGCCCTGGAAGAACTCGACGGCCTTCCGGGTCTGGCCGTCGTGGGCGTGCGCCCGGTTGCGGAGCAGGTACGAGAGGACTTTGAGGAAGTGCGACTTCCCGGACCCGAAGAAGCCCGAAATCCACACCCCCATCTTGCCGGCCGGGGCGGTCTTCGCCTGATCCACCGCCTCCAGGTACCAGGCAACGAACTTGCGGAGGTGCTGGTCGAGTTCACGGGTGACGACGAACTCGTCGAGTTCCTGCCAGACGGACGACTCGTCCAACTGGTCGGCCTTCACGACCCCGTTGATGGGCCGGAAGATGTCTCGCTCGAAGAGGTTCTTGATGAGCATCGGCGACCTTACGGGATGAGCTTGAACGCCCGGTAGTAGTTGTTGCTCTTCAGCTTCCCGAACAGACGCAGCGACTGGCCGTCGTACCGACCGGGGTAGAACATGACGAGCGGGGTCTGGCCCATCACGGGCTGGAGGTTGTTCAGCAGGGCGTGCGACCGCAGGAGCGGCCACACGCTCCCGACGCCGGACACGACGACCAGATCGTGCCTGTCGGGGCGCACGGCTCCGGCGAACACCCCGCCGAGCTTTGTCTCGTGGAGCGGGCCGGCGAGCGCCTTCTTCAGGTAGTCGTCGCCCTTCTCCCGCTGCATCTGGATCGCCTTGTCCAGGAGGTTGCGCCCCTTCAGGTGATCCAGTACGAGGTCGAACAGGTTAACGTGCTTGACCCGCAGCCCCGGCTTCTGCCTCGGGATGTGGTCGAGCAGGGTCCGCAGGTAGTCCCGGACGGTGAGTTCGTCCTCGGGGGGGTAGTCGAAGATGTAGAAGGCGATCTCGTTGCCGATGCCGCTCCCGCTGAGGAACTCGTCGGAAACGACCCTGGGCAGGATCTTGTTCAGGCGGTCGTGGAGGGGGTCGCTCATGGGGCCACCGAGACACACCGCAGGACGTACTCTTCCTTGTTCGCCTTGAGGTAGCGGAGCACCTGCTCGGCGAGGTGGACCGTTTGCAGCTTGAGGGTGCGGGTGTTCTCGACGTAGCCGGCCTGGGCGAGCATCTGGAACACCGACGACCGGAGCCGCCTGCGGGTCGATTCGGTCCACTGCGGCATGTCGGGGTCACGCTCCCGGCAGCCGTCGAGGTAGTCGGCGAACATCTGGTTCGTCAGGGCTTCGCCGAACACCCGGTACTGCTCGCCGAGGACCAGATCGAGGAAGTCGCCGAGCAGCGGGCTGTGCTTGACGGCGGCGGCGAAGGCGGCGTGGGTGGCGACCGTACCCTTGCCGTCACGGACCAGCTTCCACAGGTCCGGCCCCATCGCCCCCAGCCGCCCCCGGACCAGCTTCGTGAGCCGCCTCGCCGTGGCGGGGCTGCGGGCCTGGAGGACGTTCTTCGCCCCGATGGCGTCCTCCCAGCCCTCGGCATCGACCTTGCGCAGCAACAGGTCGGCGACGATCCGGCTCTCCGGCAGCTTCAGCGCCCCGGCGGTGATGTCGGCCTTGTACCGCACGCCCGCCGCCCCGGTCACGCCGCCACCTTCCCCTCCAGAAGGTGCAGCAGAACCTCGACCTTCCTGAACAGTTCGTCGAACGTGATGACCTCCGTCCCCCGGAGCGACCGCCGGAAAAGCTCGAACGACTCCCGCTTGCCCTCGGTATCGAGTTCGCCCGTGTCCCCGATGACGACCAGGCACCGGGGGTCCACGAGGCGGAACGGCTCCGGCGTCTCCAGCCGCAGGTTCCCGTAGTTCTGAAGGAACGTGTCCCTGTAACGGGCCACCTGCGTCACCGCCCCGGCGAGGTCACGGGTGGCGGCGAACACGTTCGGGGGCCGGTACGGACTCTTGGCCAGCAACTCGGTGACGGGCGTCTTGATCTCCACGATCAACAGGTAGGAGGTTAGCTCGTTCTTCAGCAGGAAGTCCGGTTCCTTGCCCCCGTCGCCCTGGACGCTCTTGCCGCCGACGTAGACCTTCGACCCGAACACCACGACAGGGGCCGAGAAGACCTGAGAGAACACGAACGAGTACCTCGTCAGCGTCTCCTGCCAGAAGGACTCGTCCGAGTTCCCCCGGTTCGCCGCCCACGTTCCGAGGGCCTTCTTCAGCACACCAATCCCGGCCAAGGCGTTGATCTCGGCCAAGTCCGCCAGGTCGAGTTTCGACAGGCCCTCGATTACCTTGCAGGAATTCTGTTGGCTGGCGACCGACTTCAGCAGCGCCGCAAACCCTTCCTGGCCCGCCGTCTCTATGAGTTGGGCGGCGGCTTCCAACGTGTCGAGCGCCTTAGCGGCCTGGGCGTACTCGGCGAGGTCGAACTCCTCGCCCGTCTTCGGGAGCCGCTTGCCGTGCTTCCAGTAGACGCCGTACAGCCCCCGGACGGCCTGGGTCAGCAGATAAAGCTCGTCGGTGTTAAGTTCGAGCTTGACCCCCGAACCCGCCGTCATGTGCGACAGTTTCGTGTGCGCCTCGTCCGCCCACTCCTCCCCGGCCTCGGAGTTCCCTCGCTTCTGCCACAGGACGTGGCCCTTGACCGGCTTGTTCTCGTCCTGCTTGTTGTTGACAACCTGCGGCTTGAACACCATGCGGGTGAGGTCGCCGGGCCGGAGGACGATGGGTTCCACGACGGCGGAATCGGGGCCGGTCTGCGTGATCTTCGCCCTGGTCATTGCCGCCCCTCCGGTCGCAGCCCCGTCTCCGCACGGTCGTCTCCGTCCACCGGGAACAACCGGAGTGGTTGTCGTGGCCAGTCCTTCTTGCCTTGCCCGTCCACCGGCTGCACGACGGCGATTACCCGGTTGGCGGCCTTCCGGCCCTCGACGGCCACCGCCCGACGTTGGAGCGCCTTGCCCTGGGACTCCCACTGGCTCAAGCACTCCAGCCCGTTGCCACTGGTCGGCGTCTCGGCGTCAAAGAGGCGGCGGATCACCGAGGCGGCGGGAACCCGCATGTTGGTCGGGATGAAGAACCCGTCATCTTGCGCCGCCGGGTTCGGGACCACCTTCACGGCCCGAAGTTCGCCCGGCGGCGGGTCGTCGCCGAACAAGCTCGGCGTGGCCATCCGGCGCTCCACGTGCTTCTTATGGGCCAGCGCCGCCTCCAGGTACAGCAGCGGCGTCGGCAGGCGGCGGGTGCAGGCGAACAGTGTCGCCTGGAAGCTGGCGGCGGGGAACGCCCGCTCGATGACCCCCTCGACCGTCTCGAAGGTCAGCAGCCGGTTGACCCCACTCGCCTGTTGGAACGCCGGGTCGAACAGTGGACCGTAGAAGCCGAGGTGGCCGGCGATCTCGTCCATGAGCCGCTCGATGGGGTCGTGCTCCGAGCGGTAGGCCGGCCCCGTGGCCCCCGGGTCGGCATGGGTCGTCAGCCGGTGGGCGATCTCGTGCCAGCGGGTGAAGAACCGCCGGGCCAGCTTGTCGCCCCGGCAGTCGATCACGGCCACGAACCGGTCCGGGGCGTCGTCGCCGACATTCCGCCGTACCAGGGTCCCGTAGGTCGGGTTCTCGGCGTCGTCGAACTTGGTCCGCATCACGGCGAAGACGAAGTCCCGCTTGCTCCGGGCGTACTTGTCGGTGATCCGGTCGAAGTCGGCGTCCGACCGCACCTCCTCGAACACCATCTGGAGGCGCCGGGCCACGAGGGCTTCGAGTTGGCCGATCCCCGTGACGCCGCCGGCCTCGGCCGCCCAGCAGTCGATCCGGGTCCGGCAGTGGGCCAGGACCGCCTGGACGGGGTTGGGGGCAACCGCCAGTCCGAGGTCGGCGGCGAGGTCGGCGACTTCGGCGGCGTGTTCCAGTCGGCTCATTCCCCCTCCAGGAACTCCTTCACGCCCTCGTAGAACTTCCGCCAGTCCACCGCCTCCAGCCCGTCCTTCTTCCTGGCGCTGCGGTGGGCGACGATCTGCTTCTGCATGTCGAGCAGCATCAGCGTCTGGCGGAACGACAGCCGCTCCTCGGCGGCGAACCGGGCCAGGGACGCCGGGATCGGCACCTGGGCCGCCGGCGACTCGACCGCCGCCCCGGTCATCAGGTAGTCAAGCGACACCCCCAAGACCCGGGCGATGTCGAGCAGGTTGTCGGCGCTCACCCCCCGCTTGCCGCCCTCCAGGTCGGACAAGAAGCCTTTGGACAGCCCCACCTTCTGGGCCAGCAGGTCCTGGGTCCAGGTGAGTTCCAGCCTCCGCTTCCTGATCCGTTCTCCGACGCCGGACATCGTGTGACCCCGTCGTGGCGTGTCCGAAGGGGCGACCCGCCGGGCGTCCGGTCGAGGGTAACTCCGAAACCGTGCGTCAGCAACCGACAAAATTTTTGACTTCTTGTTTAGCGAATACTACTGTTTTGGAAACTCATCGCCGGAGGGTGTAAAGAGGCCCAACCGTCCCCGATGCCGTCGGGTTGGGAGACGCCATAACGTTCGAGGGGGCCGTGGTTCGTGAGCGGGGCGTGACATTCGCCGTGGTGGTCGTCGGCCGGTACGTCGTCGCCCGCCTCACAAGCGGACGCCGTCGCCGCCTTCCGGCCGGCCTTCCCCGGGCTGCCGGTGGTGCCGACGGGGTGTAACCGCCGGGGCACGCCGACAGACCAGGGACACCGGGGCATCGCCTACCTTCTGGCCGGCGTGCCACTCGGGGCGATTCCGTGGCGGCAGTACCCAGTCGGCTGACCTCCCGACATCTCGGGCGACCGAGACGGTCGATATCTTTTGTGGGTTTGGACGACGCACCGGGAGGGCAGGGCCTGTGAAGCTCGCCACCGTCGAGGTCACCGACTACAAGTCGATCCGCCGTTCGACCCCGTTCGAGGTCGGCCAGATCACCTGCCTCGTCGGCAAGAACGAGTCGGGCAAGACGGCGCTGCTCCAGGCGCTCTACAAGCTCAACCCGGTGGTGCCCGAACACGACAAGTTCGACGTGACCGACGAGTACCCCCGTGCCGAGGTCGAGGAGTACCGGCAGCAGGTGGAGAACGAGGAGGTCGAGCCGGCCATCGTCGTGCGGGCCGTGTACACGCTCGACCCCACCGAGGTTAGGGCTGTCGAGCAGGTCTACGGAAAAGGGGTGCTGCCGAAGCCGACCCTCACCTTGTCGAAGGGGTACGAGAACCGGCTGTACGTCGGCATCGAGACGGACGAAGCCGCCGCCGTGAAGGGGTTGGTCCAGACCTACAAGTTACCCGGCGAGGTTGCGGCACAGGCGGTGGGGTCCGCCGACCTTCAATCGCTGAAAGACCTCCTCGACCGGGACAGCGTCGAGCGGGTGCGGAAGCACCAGGCGGCGAAGGCCGAGGCCGAAGCACTCACCGACCCGGACGCCAAGACGAAGGCCGTCCACGAGGCCGACACGCTGGCCGAGTCGGAGGCGGCAAAGCAACTCAGGGGGTTGCTGACGGCCGTCCTCCAGGGCGACTTTGGGGTCCACATCTGGACGCACTACCTGAAGAAGTGGTGGCCGAAGTTTCTGTACTTCGACGAGTATTACCAGATGGAGGGCCACGTCAACATCGAGAAGCTGAAGGAGCGGCAGAGCGGGCAGAACGGTCAGAAGCTCCATGATTCCGACCGCCCGATGCTCGGGCTGATCGACCTCGCCCGGTTGAGAATCGACGAACTGCTCAACCCGCAGCGGACCGAGGAACTTGTCGCCAAACTCGAAGGGGCGTCGAACCACCTGTCTCGCCAAATCCTCAGATACTGGTCGCAGAACCAGCACCTTCAAGTACGGTTCGACGTGCGTGCGGCCCGGCCCGGCGACCCCGAGGAGATGCGCAGCGGCAACAACCTGTGGGGCCGGGTGGACGACACGGTTCACCGGGTCAGCACCCAACTCGGCAGCCGGTCGAAGGGCTTCCTATGGTTCTTCTCCTTCCTGGCCTGGTTCTCCCAGCAGAGGAAGAGCAAGGAGCCGCTGATCCTGCTCCTGGACGAGCCGGGCCTGTTCCTCCACGCCAAGGCCCAGGGCGACCTGCTCCGGTACGTGGAGGACGAACTGGTTCCGCACCACCAGGTCGTCTACACCACGCACTCGCCCTTCATGATCGACGCCCGGCACTTCGACCGGGTGCGGATCGTCGAGGACAAGAGCATCGACTCGAAGGACCCGCTGCCGCCCGAGCGGTCGGGCACCAAGGTGTTCCGGGACGTGCTGGACGCCGGGGAGGGGAGCCTGTTCCCGCTCCAGGGGGCGCTCGGGTACGACATCGCCCAGACCCTCTTCGTCGGCCCGAACTGCCTGGTTGTCGAGGGGGCGTCGGACCTGCTCTACCTGCAAACGATGACGGCGCTACTCGAAGCGGCCGGCCGGCAAGGGCTGGACCGGCGCTGGACGGTCACGCCGGTCGGCGGGTCGGAGAAGGTGCCGACGTTCGCCGCCCTGCTGGGGACGCAAAAAGGGCTGACCGTAGCCACCCTGATCGACTTCCAGAAGAAGGACCAGCAGTCCATCGAGAACCTCTACAAGCGGAAGCTGCTGCACAAGAACCACGTCCTGACCTTCACCGAGTTCACCGGTACCCCGGAGGCGGACATTGAGGACATGTTCGACGTGGGCTTCTACCTGAAGCTGGTCCACGCCGAGTACGCCAAAGAACTTCCCAGGAAACTGAAGGACTCGGACGTGAAGACCGGTCATCCCCGCCTGTTGGTCCGGCTCGAAGAGTTCTTCACGGCGAACCCCCTCAAGGGCACGGTGCAGTTCGGCCACTTCCGGCCCGCCCGGTACTTCGCCGAGAACGCTGTCACGCTCAGGAAGGCGATCTCGGCGGCGACCTTCGACCGCTTCGATGCGGCGTTCAAGAAACTGAACGCCTTGTTGAAGTGAGGCGGCCGGGAGGGCGGTTGGTAGACGCCCCTTGTGGATGCCCACTTCGGACGAACTGGCCGGGACGAGTTGAAGGGCTTGGCGGGTCGTTCTGAACACGTCACGGGAGAAGCATGAGTCGGACCATACCGGACAAGGAGGTGAAGGCGCTGATCGCCCTGTCCGGGGGTGTCTGCGCTTTCCTCGGTTGCAACAAGCGGCTGCTCGAACCGGGGACCGCCGCCGACCCCGCCGCCTTCCTCGGCGAGATGGCCCACATCGTCGCCGACAGCCGGCAGGGGCCCCGGGGCCGGTCCCCGATGACCGACGAGGAACGGGACCGGCACACCAACCTGCTGCTCCTCTGCGGCGACCACCACAAGACCATCGACTCCCAGTCCCGCACCTACAGCGTCCCCGTCCTGCGCCGGATGAAGGAGGACCACGAGAGCCGCATCCGCCGGGCCACGAGCGGCCCGGCCCCGGCGACCCCGCCCACGCTCACCCGTGAGGTCATCCACAGTTCGCTCCTGGCCGTGACGCACCTGCCCGCCGCCGTGTTCGCCGCCCCCTGCGCCTTCCACGAGGGCCAGGACGACCAGGTGAGGGAGCGCATCCGCTTCCCCGACGGGGACGGCCAACTCGTCCGGTTCATCCTGCGGGACGGCAAGCTGTACTCCTTCCACAACCTGAGGGACCCGCAGGGGCCGTTCCGGGACGTCATCAACCAGAAGGGGGTCGAGACGATCCGCTCGGAGCAGTGGTGGGGCGACCCGGAGGGGCACCGCCGGTTCGTCGCCCTGCTGAACCGTGGCCTCTATAGGTTCGCCGCCCGGAAGCGGGTCCGGTTCGACCCGGCCCACGGGCGGTTCTACTTCGAGGCCGTGACTCCGGGCCGGCCCCGGCAGGAGCCGTACCGCCCGCTGAACGCCAAGGCCCGGCTGCGGCGGAACGTCGTCTGGCAGCCGAAAAGCAAGGCCACCGGCCAGGTGAGGCAGTTCTGGTGGCACCTGGCCGCCGGGCTGGCCTTCGTGCGGGCGGACGAGCGGCAGTGGTGCCTGACCATCCGCCCGGAGCGGCACCTGACCTCGGACGGGGTGACGCCGCTGCCCCCCAAGCAGATCGGGCGGCGGGTCACGAGCAAGAAGGCCCGGATGTGGAACGACATCTACCTGAGCGAGGTGAACTTCTGGCGGGACTACCTGTCGGGCGGGAACCCGAAGGTCGTGCTGAACTTCGGGGACCAGTCCGCCGTCATCGACACCGAGATGTTGACCTTCGGAGTGGACTGGCCCGGCATCCCCGGCGACACCAAGCCGTTCACCAACACGACCTACGACATGGACCTGTTCTCCGCCGGCGAGTACCACGACGCCCTGGCGGGAGACGACCTCGACTGGGAGGGCGACGGTGAAGAACCGGAGTCAGGCGAAGCGGGCTGACGGCTACAGGGTCGCCCCGCTGCAACTCGACCCGCCCCGGCTGGCGGCGGGGTGGGTGGCCGAGCCTGGCCTGCTGTTCGGCGGGGGCCACGAGGCTGCGGACCCGAAGACCGGCATCCCGCTCTACGGGCCTCGGTCCCTGGGCACCCGCCGCCACAAGCGGGAGGTCCACGTCGGGTTCGTCGGCACCGCCGAGTCGGTGGGCCTTGCCCGCCGCTACTACGACCGGGCCAGCTTCGGCGTGGACGGCGACGACGCCCACGCCCCGTTCCCCGGCTGCCGGGCGGACCGTGGCTTCCGCTGCGACCTCCTGTTCGACGACAAGCTGGTCGAACTCGTCACCCGTTCCGAGCACCAGGACATCCTCGGCATCAAGCGGGGGCGGGAGCGGTTCGAGAGGCTGCTCCTCGCACTCGAACTGAAGATGCGGCTTCTGACCCAACGTGACCACCCGCTCGACTACGTCGTCCTGGCGCTGCCCACCGACCTGTTCCTCCGCTGCAAGACCGTGGACTACGTCGAGAAGGGGGTCGGCCACGTCCACCGTGACCTCCGCCGGGCGTTCAAGGCGATGGCGATGCAGTACCGGCAGCCGACGCAGATCCTGCTCGACTCGACGACCGGCCTGACCGACAGCACCCGGCAACTGGACCACCCGTCGGTGGTGGCCTGGAACCTGTTCACGGGCCTCTACTTCAAGATCGACGGCCTCCCCTGGGGGCCGACCGGCCTGCCGCCCGGCAGTTGCTTCATCGGCGTCAGCTTCTTCCGCCCGCTCGGGGAGGGTTCGACGCTGCGGACGAGCGTGGTGCAGGCGTTCGACGAGAACGGCGAGGGGCTGGTGCTGCGGGGCCACCGCTTCCACTGGGACGACCGGAGGGGGAAGTCGCCGCACCTGACCGCAGACATGGCCGAGGGCCTGGTCGAGATGGTCATGGGGCGCTACCGGGCCGAGCAGAAGCAACTGCCGAGGCGGGTGGTGATCCACAAGACCTCCCGCTACGAGCCGCTCGAACGCTCCGGGTTCGAGGGGGCGCTGGGGCGGCGGGGCTGCCTGTACGACCTGGTCTCGCTGTCGCCGTCGAACAGTTCCCGGCTGCTCCGGGCGGGGCAGTACCCGCCCCTGCGGGGCACCCTCTTCTCGGTCGGGGCCGTCAACTACCTGTACACGACCGGGTACCTGCCGGCGCTCGGCAGGTACCCGCACGGCCACGTCCCGTCGCCGCTCCAGGTCGCCGACCACGTGGGGGACACGGACAAGGCGGACCTGCTGCGGGAGGTGATGGTCCTGACCAAGATGAACTGGAACTCGGCGAACGTCGGCGGGCTGGAGCCGATCACCCTCCGGTTCTCCCGCCTGGTCGGCGACGTGCTGCGGGAGGTGCCCGCCGACCGGGACCCGCAGCCGAAGTACAAGTTCTACATGTGACGGCCGGCCCGGACTCCGGACCGACCTGCCCGAACGGGGAGCCGGCGGCCGGACCGGGGGATAGGCCGGGCGCACGGGTCGGGGCCGCCGGCCGAGGGCCTTTCGTGACACTGTGAGGAGGGGGCCGTGATCGACAGGCCGCTACACCAGATCACCTACGCCGACATCGAGCGGTTCGTGGCCGAGAAGCGGCCCGAGGGGAAGACCGTTGATTACAAGCGTGACCCCTACGGGAACAAGGACGACGACAAGAAGGAACTCCTGAAGGACGTGTCGTCGTTCGCCAACACCCAGGGCGGCGACATCCTGATCGGGGTGGACGAGGACAAGGGGGTACCGACCGACATCCCCGGCGTCGCCGTCCCGGACCCCGACAAGGAGAAGCTCCGTCTCGAAGAGGTCGTCCGGAGAGGCCTGGACCCCCGGGTCGAGTTCGGTCTCCACCACGTCCCCACCCCGGCGTCCACGGCCGTGATCGTGGTCCGGGTGCCGGAGAGTCTGCTGTTCCCCCACCGGGTCGTCTTCCAGGGGAAGTTCGGCGAGTTCTGGGCAAGGAGTTCGGCGGGGAAGTACTCGATGGACACCGACGAACTGCGGCGGGCGTTCACCCTGTCCGCCGCCGTCCACGACCAGATCAGGGCGTTCCGTCTGGAGCGGGTGGCGATCGTGACGAGGGGCGATACGCCGGTGCCGGTGACCGGGGGCGGGAAGCTGATCCTCCACCTGATCCCGGTGGCCTCGTTCCGCTCCCGCCAGCAGTACGACGTGGCGAACCTGCCCGACGTGGAGACCCTGTTCGGCCCGATGGGCACGTCGGGGTGGAACTCCCGCCTCAACCTCGACGGACGCCTGGCGTACAGTGGCGGGCGGGGCGACCCGGTCAGCGACTCGTACACGCAGTTCTTCCGCAACGGGGCCGTCGAGGCGGTCGTCTCGGACATCGTGACGGAGGGGCAGCAGGGGAAGTTACTCCAGCCCGGGTATTTCGAGCCGACTCTGATGCAAAATCTGCCCCGGTTCCTGGCCGGGTTCCGTCAGGTCGGGGTCCACCCCCCGGTGTGGGGCTTCCTCACGCTCACCGGGGTCAAGGGGTCGAAGATTCCCTCGAACGCCGACTTCCGGGGCGAGTACCGGGACATCGACCGAGACGCCCTGCTGCTCCCCGAGTTCCGGATCGACGACCTGGGCGCTGACCCCGCCGACCTCCTCCGCCCGGTGCTCGACCTCGTCTGGAACGCCTCCGGCTTCCGCCGCTCGTTCAACTTCGACGAAAAAGGGCGGTGGGTCGGGCGGTACTCCTAAGAGGCCCGGACACAACCTCCCAGAATGCCCGGCTTTCAAGGCGTTTTCAAGGTTGTGTCCGGGCCTGTAAGAGCCTCAGTTCCCGCCCATCCCCAGGCACTCGCCGGTCGTCATCGGGTCGAGGGCGTTCGGGGTCGTGCCTCGGAGTTGACGGCGTAGGGGACCTGTAGAATTTGTCCGCTGTGAACAGCCAGCGGCGGTCAGCGGGGCGGTTCCGGCTTCGGGATGAGCCTCTGCGGCACGACCTCCCTCACCCCCGAGACGGACGGGGCGAACGGTTTTGGGGGCTTCACCGGCTTGGCGTACAGCCGCTCCCGCCGGGCGTTCGTGACCGGGAGGGGGTTGGTCCGGCCCATGCCCTTGCGGGGCGGTTGGTCGGGCGCCAGGAACCCCTCGTCCCGCCGGGCCAGCCACTGAGTGAACGTCACGTGTCCCATGCCGGTATGTAGCCGGGCCGGGGCCGGAACCCTCGTAGCGGGCGAACGAAACCAATCCCTCCAGGGCCCCGGTCGTCCCGGGGCCCCGGTCGGGCGCACCCCCCGGTACAGTTTAGCCTGCCGCTCCACGCCGGGGTGCCGGGCGCCCCCCGACCCGCCGGTAAACCGTACCCCCCGGGCCGTCGGGGCGGCGAGCACGGCCGCCCCCGCACCCGTCCCCGGGAGGGCCGCAGTGGCGCACGACGTCGAGACGATGGCGTACTCCGGCCGGGCCCCGTGGCACGGGCTGGGGGCCGTCCTCCGGGACGAGGACGTGTACGACTGGGGGAGGACCTGCGCCCGGGCGGGGCTGGACTGGGGGGTCGAACTGGCCCCGCTCGTGACCGCCGACGACCGGGCCGCCGTCGCCCACCGGGCGGTCCGCCGGACGTCGGACGGGCGGGTCCTGGGGGTGGTCGGCCCCCGGTACGCCGTGCTCCAGAACCGGGACGCCTTCGGGTGGTTCGCCCCCTTCCTCGACGCCCGGGAGGCCCGGCTGGAGACGGCCGGGAGCCTGCGGGGCGGGTCCCGGGTGTGGGTCCTGGCCCGGCTCAACCGGGACCCGCTCGCCGTCGCCCCCGGGGACGAGGTCGAGAGGTACGTCCTGCTCAGCCACGGGCACGACGGCACCCTCGCCGTCCGGGTCGGGTTCGTCCCGATCCGGGTGGTGTGTGCGAACACCCTGGCCCTGGCGCACGGGGCCGACGCCTCGGAGCTGGTCCGGGTCCGGCACACCGGGGACGTCCGCCGGACCCTGGCGAGCGTCCGGGAGGTCGTGGACCTGGCCAACCGGGAGTTCGAGGCGAGTGCCGAGCAGTACCGGCTCCTGGCCCGCACGCCGATCAACCAGGCCGACCTCACGAGGTACGTCCGGCGGGTGTTGGGGGTCGAGGACGGGGCGACCCCCGGCGCCCGCACCCGGAACCTGGTGGAGGACGTCGTCGGGCTGTGCGAGGCGGGCCGGGGGAACGACCGCCCCGGCGTCCGGGGGACCCTCTGGGCCGCCTACAACGGGGTCACCGAGTGGCTGGGCTACGGCCGGGGCAGGAGCCGGGACGGCCGCCTCGACTCCCTGTGGTTCGGCGGCGGCCGCAGCGTGAACCGGCACGCCCTCGAAACGGCGCTGGCGATGGCCGCCTGACGCCGGCCCTCCCGCTGCGAGGGGCGGCCCTCGCCGGGAGCGGGCGCCACTTCCCTTCCGGCCCGTGAGACGGGCCGGCTCCGATCGCCGGCGGTTAAACCGTACCGGCGGGCCGGGGACCGAGTTCCGTTCGGGTGCCGAACAAGCCCGGCGAAGCCCGGGCCGCCCCGGACGCCAACCCCAACCGAGGGCCGCCGTGACGACGGTGGTGATCGAGACCTGCGGGCCGACGCTGGTGGACGTGCACACCGACGACCCGGTGTTCGTCCTGCTGGTGGACTGGGACGCCGACGGGTACGAGCCGGGGGACTGCTACGTCCGCCGGGTCCTGGACGGCGGCCGGGACCGGCTGGTGCTGGCCGTCCCCGTGTACCCGACCGCCCCGCTCCACCGGATGCCCGAGGCGACCCGCCGGGCGGTCGAGCAGGTCGCCCTCGACCTCTCGACCCGGGCGGCCGGGGCCGACACCGAAGGGCGGACCCGGGGGACACATGAAGACCGAGATCGGCGACGTGCGGCCCACCTCGCTCGCCCACCTGGTCGGCCAGCGGGGCGTCCTCGACCAGGTGGCGGTCGCCCTGGACGCCGCCCACGCCGACGGCAAGAAGTTCGACCACGCCCTGCTCGTCGGCCCGCCGGGGCTGGGGAAGAGTGCCCTCGCCGAGGTCGCCGCCCGGGAGATGGCGTCCGGCTTCCACGAGGTCCTGGGCCAGTCGATCGCCACACCCGCCGACCTGAACGCCCTCCTGCTCGGCGCCCAGGACCGGGACGTGGTCCACATCGACGAGTGCCACGAGCTGCCCAAGGAGTACCAGACGGTCTTGTACCTCGCCCTCGACCAGCGCCGGCTGGCCCTCGGCGGCGGGCGGACGGGCAAGTCGGTGCAGAGCGTGCCCCTGGCCGACTTCACGCTCCTGCTCAGCACCACCGACGAGTACGGGCTGATGCAGCCGCTGCGTGACCGGATGAAGCTGCTGCTGCGGTTCGATTACTACTCGCCCGACGACCTCGCCCTGCTCGTGCGGCAGCGGGCCGCCGCCCTCGGGTGGGAGGTCCACGGCGCCATCCTCCCGCTGATCTCCGGGCGGTCCCGGGGACGCCCCGGCTCGCCCTGCGGCTGCTCCAGGCGGCCCGGCGGGTCTGCCGGGCCGAGGGCGACACCACGATCACCGCCGCCCACCTCTCCCGGGCCTGCGGCCTCGAAGGGGTCGACGGGCGGGGCCTCGGCCCGACCGAGCGGCAGTACCTCGGCCTCCTCGCCGGCGGGGCGTCCCGGCTGAACGTGGTGGCCTCCCTGCTCGGGCTGCCGGCCCGCACCGTCGCCCAGGTGATCGAGCCGTACCTGCTCCGCACGGGCCTGATCGTCAAGGACGACGCCGGCCGCCGGGAGGTCACCGCCCGGGGCCGGGACCACCTGTCCGGTTCCCGACTGTCTTGGGTGGAGGGGCCGTCCGATGCGTGAACAGGTCGTGTCCACCAAGGCCGCCGTCACCGTGTCCGAGATGGCCCGGATGGTCGGGCTGTCCCGGGCGAGGTTCTACGAGCTGGTCGGGGCCGGGGTCTTCCCGCCCCCCGTCTACTGCGTGTCCACCCGCCGCCCGATGTATGTGGAAGAGTCGCAGAAGACCTGTCTCGACGTGAGGCGCAAGAACCTCGGGATTAACGGCAGGCCGGCGTTGTTCTACGCCCGTGGTCATCGGGCCTCGACGCTCGCTGCCAAGCCGTCCAAGTCGCCGGTCGCCAAAGCGAAGCCGACCGCCGCCCACGCCGACCTGATCGACGGGCTGGGTGCCCTCGGGCTGGTCGCCACCCTCGCCCAGGTCGCCGAGGCCGTCGCCGCCCTGTACCCGGCCGGGGTTAACGTCGGTGCCCGACACCGTGTACGACTGCTGACCCCGGTACCCCTACTCTTCCGGGCTCGTCTGCTAAAATATTATGAATATTAATTTAATGTTATCGTCACGCCAGGCGTGGGGTGCGGCCTTGACGGCGGACAACACGTTCAAGCACGTGTCAACGGTAATGGCGTAGGCTTCGACGTCGAGCGTGTACTTGGTAACGTTGCTGACGCCCTGGGTGGTCAGGGTCGCCTCGGCACCGGTGATGGTGTACACGGCGCACGGGACCTCACCGTTCTCGGACATCCGGGTCGGGTAGATCCGGTCGCTGACGATGTCGGTCAGGTCATCGAAGGTGGACAGTCGGGTGTAGACCTGGGTCTCGATTTGCGCCATGCGGTATGTATGCGGGACGGCCCCCTTGTTCATTCGGGGGCCGTTTGCGGGACACCCCCCTATGGGGTTCGAACGAAGACGCCCACGGGGTGAGCCGTGGGCGTGGGGCGGGTTACGTGAAAGTCGGGGTCATTTGGGCCGCACGTTCGGGACGTGAAACTCACCCTCTCTGGGCGGCGGCCGGTGCGTGGTCATCGGGTACTCCCGGGTTACGTTAAATTCACTTGAACCAGGCCCCGGCCGGGGGCGCCCACCCGGCCGGCGGGATGCCGTACTTCTGGAACGGCTCCCTCAGGGCGTTCCCGATCCCGCACGCCTCGTCCAGGTACCCGCCGTCCACGTCCCGCAAGTCCCTCAGCACGCCCTCGACTTCGTCGTCCGTCAGGCCACGCAGGTCCTGGTCCCCGACCACAACGAACGTCCCGACCAGCCCCCACCGGTTGTAGGGTAGCCCGATGAGTAGCCCCGTGTCGTGGACCAGCACCCACAGCCCGGGCCGCCCGTACTGGCGGGGGTACGGGTTCAGGTCGACCGTCCCCCCGACCGTTGGCCGGACGAAGCCGAACAGTAGGTCGGCCGGCCTCGACTCGTACCGGACCGGGTCGGGCAGCCGGCCCGGCCGCACCACCACGCACTGCCACACGCCCCCGGCCTTCTCCCGCTTCGCCATGTTCAGTGTCCTCGGTTGTGAATGTGAACAGAACAAGCCCGGTCAGTCTGCCCGCTCGATGTCTTGCACCTCTTCGTCATGCGTCCACACCTCCTCGATGGTCCCGACGGTCTCGGGGTACCCGATCTCCTTGCCCCGGTCGTACACCGTCGAGTCGTACTCCAGGGCGTGCGCCAGGTCCGCCACCGTCTTCCCCGGGGCCAGCCTCACCGTGATCTCGTCCGTCCGGAAGAAGCTGACGTGCAGCGTGACCACCTTCCCCTTGGTCTTGGTCTTGGTCTTCGCCATGTTCACTCCCTGGTCGGTTTTGTCTTTGACCGCCACCACCTCCCAGGGTACAGTTTTGGACTAAGGGGTAGTCGCAAGGGGCTGCGGGGGCGGGGCTTGCGGGACCGGGTTTTCGGCCGCCGGCCCGGTATGGGCGTGTTCTATGCACAGTTGTTTTCGGACGAATGTTTGATGAGTGGTCATATGCCGACGAACAAGGTCAAGCGGGAGCGGGTGACGAGGGAGCTGCTGTCCAACTCCCGGCGGAGTGACCGGTTGATAGGAAAAAAATTGGACGTGTCTTGGAGTTTCGTCCGGAAGGTGAGGAAGGAGCTGATAGCGGCCCGGCGGCTGTGGCCCGAACCCCGGGCCGGGCGGGACGGGCGGGTGAGGATGTGCCGGGCGGACACCGACTCCGTGGACTACGGTCCGTTCACCCTGGGACAGCTCCGCACCATGTCCCACCGGATGCTGCACTATTGGGTGTGGATGAGCTTCCCTGACCCGTCCTGGGAGACGCTGACGGACATGCTCGGGGCGACCGTGGCGGAGTGGGAGCGGTATCCGGTGGCCGAGTGCGTCATGCGGGTGCGGCAGATGGCGTCCGCCGACCCCGTGGCGTCGGGCATGTTGTTCGGCGGGCACCCCAGAAATTAACTTTGGGATTTGCCCGCCACAGGACCCCGTGGTGGGCCATCGAGATCTCGGCCGGCTGCGGGACGTGCCCGCCGCCGACCATCCCGGCGTCCGAGATGGTGTGGTGCGGGCTGCGGAACGGGCGGGTGGCGAGCAGCGCCTCGCCCGGCCGGAGCTGGCCGACGGCCGAGTAGATGCGGGTGGTGTCCAGGCTCTCGTCGGCAGTCAGCGAGGAGGCTCCTACGTCGGGATCAGGTCGGCTGGGACGACCTCCCAGGCCCCCGGGACGGTCGGGGCGAACGGCCGGGGCGGCTTTGCCGGCCTGGCGTGCAGCCGCTCCCTAGGGGCGTTCGTGACCGGGAGGGGGTTGGTCCGGCCCACACCCCGCCGGGGCGGGCGGTCGGCCGCCAGGAACCCCTCGTCACGCCGGGCCAGCCAGTCCGAGAAGGTCATCTCCCCCGTACCGGTATGTAGCCGGTCGTGTCCGGAAACCCGGTAGCGGGCGGACGAAACCAACCCCCACAAAGGCGCCGGCCTGGGGCCGCCTCCCCCGCCCGGGTACGGTTTACCCCGCCGCCACGCTCCGAGTTGGGTCCGCCCCGGGGCGCCCGCCGCACTGAGGGCCGACCGTGCCGGAACCTCCCCGCTGGCACGCCACTCGTGCCCCGGCCAAGGCCGCCAGCACCGACCTGGAAGGGTCGCACCGGTCGGCCTCAAGTCGCATGAGACATTGAGCCGCCGGTGACACTTCTTCCCACGCCCGCCCCCCGCCCGAGTACCGACCGCCGCCCCCGGTTAAACCGTACCCGCCTGTCACGTTGGCAAGCCGCCAAATCGCCCGGCCACCGTGGGAGAACTCGATGCCAGCCCAGGCTGAAATCCGCCGACGGGTCACCGCCGAGATCGTGGCCGCCCTCGAACGGGGGGCGGCCCCGTGGCGGAAGCCGTGGGCCGGGCCGGGCACCGCCGGCCCGCCTGCCAACGCCGCCTCCGGGAGCCCGTACAGCGGGGTCAACGTCCTGCTGCTGCAACTGGCGGCGGCGGAGCAGGGGTTCCGGTCCCGGTGGTGGGGGACCTTCCGGCAGTGGCAGGCCCTGGGCTGCTCCGTCAGTCAGCGGCCCCGGGACGTCCCGCCCGGCCGGTGGGGGACCAAGGTCATCTTCTTCAAGCCGGTTACCAAGCTCCGGAGGAACGAGGCCGGGGAGGAAGAGGAGGCGACGTTCCCGGTCCTGCGGGAGTACACGGTGTTCAACGCCGAGCAGGTCGAGGGGGCGGGTGCCGACCCTTACCGTGCCGGGCCGCAGGCTAACGCCCCGTTCGCAGGGTACGAGCCGGCGGAGGAGGTGATCCGTGCCACGGGGGCCGACATCCGGCACCTGGAGGGCGACCGGGCCGTCTACCACTACCCGCCCGCCGACTACATCGTCCTGCCGCTGCGGAGCCAGTTCGAGCACGGCCCGGGGGGGCTGGTCAGCTACTACGACACGGCCTTCCACGAACTCGCCCACTGGTCCGAGCGCCGGCTGGGGTGGGCGGGTAGCTACGCACTGAACGAACTCCGGGCCGAGATGACGGCGGCGTACACGTCGGCCGCCGTCCGCATCCCGACCCTGACCGACCTGCGGCTGGTCCAGAACCACGCCAGCTACCTGGCCCACTGGGTCCGGGCGATGAACGAGGACCCCACGGTCGTCTTCCGGGTCGCCTCCGCCGCCAGCACGGCCACGGACTACCTCCTGTCGTTCCGTGACCGTGCCCGTGCCCGGGCCGTGGTGCGGGTCGAACAGGCGCCGGCGGCGTAACGCCCGGAGTTGTCACCCCGGCTGACTCGGCGGCCGGGGCGGCGGGCCTCGACCTGCCTGCTGCTGCCCGCCGAGTGCCAACCCGCCCGCAGGAGTGACACCGGCATGACACTGATCGACCTGATCCGGCGGGCCAGCGCCGGGTACGAGGAGGGCGTCCCCGAGTCGCCGCTGACCTGGCAGGTCCGCCCGGACGGCACCCCGCTGGCCCCGGCCGAGTACGAGGCGGGCGGGTGCGAGGACGCCCTCGCCCGGTTCCTGGTCGCCGAGATCGCCGAGACCTACGACCCGGACGCCGGCGACGAGGCCCAGCTTGCCGGGGCCGCCGGGGTCATCTCGAACGCCCGCCGGAACCTCGACAACATCCTCCACGCCCTCGGGAGCGGCCTCCCCACGACCGCAGTTGACCCGGGCCGTCCCGCTGCGGGGTTCACTCCCCGATGATCTTGACCAGCACCCGCTTCGGCCGGTTCCCGTCGAACTCGCCGTAGAACACCTGCTCCCACGGCCCGAAGTCGAGCCTCCCGGCGGTCACGGCGATCACCACCTCCCGGCCCATCACCTGCCGCTTCAGGTGGGCGTCGGCGTTGTCCTCCCCGGTCCGGTTGTGGGCGTACGTCTGCGGGCTGGCGTCGAACGGGGCCAGCCGCTCCAGCCACGTCTTGTAGTCCTCGTGCAGCCCCCGCTCGTCGTCGTTGACGAACACGCTGGCCGTGATGTGCATGGCGTTGCACAGCAGCAGCCCCTCCGTGATCCCGCTCTTGCGGACCAACTCCTCAAGCTGCGGCGTGATGTTCACGAACGCCATCCGCTCGGGGACGGTGAACGTCAGGTACTCGGTCAGCGACTTCATGCCCTTGCCCTCGGTCGAACTGCGGACCCGACGGGCATCTCAGGAGGCGGGGTGGGACTCGGCCAGGGCCGGTCGAGGCCGAACCAGCGGCCGGACTCAGCCCGGTGCGGGCGTCGGCTTCCGGGCGACCACGGCGGCGGGCCGGAAGTTCCCCAGCGACACGACCACGGCGAACACCGTTCCCCACCCGGCCTCGACCTCCCGCACGTCGGCCATCCCGCACGCCACCAGGAGGCGGGCGTACTCCCGGTGGTGGGCGATGTCGGCCAGCAGCAGGTGCCCGCCCGGCCGGAGTACCCGCACCATCTCCCGCACCGCCGCCGCCCGGTCGGCCGGGTCGGGCAGGTTGTGGACCGCCCAGTGCGACACCACCACGTCGAACGCCCCGCCCCGGCACGGTAGCCGCCGCATGTCGGCCGTCTCCACCGTCACCCGGTCGGCCACCCCTTCGAGCCGGGCGTTGGCTAGGGCGGCGTCCGGCCGGTTGTCCCGCTGGTCCGCCTGTTGCCAGATGTCCACCCCGACCGCCCCGCCGTCCGGCACCCGGCGGGCGGCGGCGACCAGCAGCAGCCCCCGCCCGCACCCCACGTCCAGCACCGCCTCGTCCCCCCGCCAGGGGACGTGTCCGAGCAGCCGGTCCCGCCGTCGCACCTTCACCGCCCGGCTCCAGACCAGCATGAACCCGGCCAGCCCGAGGGTGTACGCCGCCGCCGCCCCGGCCACCCCGCCCACGCCCCACGCCCACCAGCCGCCCGGCCACGGGGACACCACGGCGGCGGCGGTCAACGACCCGGCCACCGACCCGACGGCCGTGAGCGTGCGGACCAGTCCCGGAGCGTCCAGCCCGTAGTCGGGGCGTCGGCCGTCACACTTCTCTACCATCATGCCCCCTGGTCCGCCGGGTCCGATGCCTGGGAAGTGGGTGGACGATACCGGCCTCGGTGACGGCCGTCTTGAACGGATCGGACACGGCGAGGGCGTCGAAACCGAGACTGCGGTAGCCCCGGCCGGGGGCGGCGTGGTAATGGGGGATGATGGGACAGTTCCGCCAGTACCCGCTCCCGCCCGCCGTGGCGGTCGCCGTCGAGGAGGCGTGGAGCTACGAGCCGGACCCGGCCGACGCCGACCGGCCCCCGGCCCGGCTGCGGGTGCTGCCGGACGGGTTCACCGACCTGATCCTCCGGCTGGAGGTTTCTCCGACGGGCATTGCCCCGGCGTCGGCCGCCGTCTGCGGCCCGACCGACCAGTACAAGCTGGCCCCGCTGCCGCCGTCCTCGGCCTGGGTGGGGGTGCGGTTCCGGTTCGGCTGGGTCGGCCCGGCCCTCGGGGTGTCCCCGGCCGACCTGTTCCGGCGGGAGTGCCCCGCCGACGAGTGCGGCCCCCGGCTGGCGGGCGTGTTCGACCGGCTCCGGGGGTGTTCGACCGTCTGGGAGTGCGTGACCGCCGTCCTCACCGCCGTCACCGGCCGGGCCGTCGGCCGGTCGGACGGCCGGAGCCTGGACCGCACCCGGCAGGCGTTACGGGTGCTGGGCGGGGCCGAGCCGGGCGGCGTGGCCCGGCTCGCCCGGCGGCTGGGGGTGAGCGAGCGGACCCTGCACCGGGACGTTCGGGCGGCGACCGGGCTGCCGCCGACCACCCTGGCCCGGATTCTCCGGTTCCGGGCGGCGGTGGCGGGGCTGCGGGGTGGCCCGCCGCCCGCCCTGTCGGCCCTGGCCCTGGCCTGCGGGTACGCCGACCAGTCGCACCTGACTCGGGAGGTCCGGGCGCTCGCCGGGCTGCCGCCGACCGCCCTCGTCGCCGCCGGGCGGGACGGCGAGTTCCAGGTGTGAACGGACAGCCGGGTTCCAGCCGGGCGGGGTTACATGGCACACACGCCGCCATCGACCGGCAGGGTGTGGCCGGTGACGTACCGGGCCTCGTCGGACAAGAGCCACACCACGGCGCCGGCGATGTCGTCCGGCTGGCCGATCCGCCCCATCGGGACGAAGGCGGCGTAGCTGTGCGGGTCGCCGCCCGTCCCCTTGTGCAGCAGCGGCGTCTCCACCGGGCCGGGGCCGACGGCGTTCACCCGGATGTTCCGCTTGGCGTAGTCCAGGGCCGCCGCCTTCGTCATGCCGGTGACGGCGTGCTTGGTGGCGACGTACAGCGACCAGCCGGGGTACCCGTTCAGCCCGAAGATCGACGACGTGTTCACGACGCTCCCGCCGCCCGCCTTGAGCATCTGCTCGATCTCGTATTTCATGCAGAGGAACACGCCCTTCACGTTCACGTCGAACAGGACCGCCGCCTTGTCAATGTCCTGTTCGTGCAGCGGGACTTGCTCGCCGTCCATCCCGGCGTTGTTGAACGCCACGTCCAGCCGCCCGAACTCGGCCACCGCCCGCTCGACCAGTGCCTTCACGTCGGCGGGCTTGCTCACGTCCGTTTTGTGGAACACGGCCCGGCCCCCGGCCTGCCGGATTAGGGCCACCGCCTCCTCGCCTTTGGCGACGTCCCGGTTGCCGATCACCAGTGCGGCACCGGCCCTCGCCATCGCCACGGCGGTCGCCCGGCCGATGCCGGTCCCGCCCCCGGTCACGATCCCCACCTTGTCCTTCAAGTTCGCCATCGTCAGGTTCTCCGGTGCGGATGAGGTTGTCGCCTGCGGGCAGGCCGTCGAGGGCGGACCACGGAAGCTCGTCAGGTCGCCGTGGGTGTGAGGTCCGTGAGGGCCGACACCGTGTAGTCGGCGGGCGAGCCGCCCGAACGGGACGGGTCGATCCACACCGCCGCCAGCCCCGCCCCCTTCGCCCCGGCAACGTCGTGCGTCAGGCTGTCGCCCACGAACACGACCTCCTCTTTGCCGACGCCGAACGGTGCAAGGGCGTACTCGAACAGCACCGGCGACGGCTTGATGCTCCGGTGGTCGGACGAGAAGACCGGGTGTTCGATCAGGCCGAGGACGCCCGCCCGCTCCAACTCCCGCACCCACCGCTCCTTCTTGCTCCAGATGTTCGCCACCAGTCCCAGCCGGTGCGTCCGGGCCAGCCGCTTCAAGCACTCGGCATGGGCGTCGGGAACCCGTCCGAGTTCGTGAACGGCGATCACCTCCTCGATGCGGCCACGCTCGCCGTCCGACATCTCCGGGTTCAAGGACCGCAGCACGTCGCCCACCTGCGGGAAGTCGTCGTACTTGGCCGGGTTCTGGTAGTCGGTCGCCATCGAGTCATAGACCGTCCGCACGGCCCGCTCGGCATCACCTGCGGTCAGCAACGAGCCGCCGAGCGAGCGGTAGGTGGCGGCGAAATCCTCATCGGGGCCGAACCGATCCTGCCCGAACATGAACGTGCCGTTCATGTCCAGCAGGACGACCGTGAAGCGGTCGAGAATGGTCATGCCCTGTTCCACCTGCCTTACGGACTGTGCTTGTTGAACTGCGAGCGGTCGCCGAGCCGCTGGCCGTGGACCCGCAGCCGCCGCCCCAGGTCGAGTTGGTCCGGCTCCCACCACCGCAGGGCGTCCACCACGTCGCCCTTCGCCACGGTCAGGCAGTCGGCAAGGGCGAGGGCGTTCGCCGCCGCCTTCGCCGTGCTCGCCGCCGTGTGCGGCCGGGGGACGAACGCCGCATCCCCGGTCAGGCACACCCGCCCGAACGCCATCTGCGGCACGGCGAGGTCGTGGATCGTCTGCACGAACGGGTCGGCCGTCGCCTCCACCAGCCGCAAGAACAGGGGCGGCAGGGTGCGGCGGGCCTGTTCGTGCAGCCAGTCGGACATGCCCAACGACACGAACCCCTGCGGCACGGAGAACTCCCGCCGCCGCCCGTCCCTGTCGGTCAGCACCCGGTCGAGGCCGTCGCCGGGGGCGGCGTTCAAGTACCACACCCAATTCAGCCGCCGCTCGCCCGGCGTCGGCGACCCGTTCGGGCCGGGGATCAGGTAGCAGAGGATGTGCGTGTTCGGGGCTTGGAAAAAGGTGAAGCGGTCGGCGAACTCGGCGGCGAGGTCCGGGGCGTCCTTCTCCAACACGACCCCCCGCCACGCCACATACCCGGCGTACTCTGATTGCACGTCCGGCAGCAGTCGCCGCCGCACCGTCGAGCCGGGGCCGTCCGCCCCCACCAGCAGGTCGCACACCCGATCCGGCCCGCCGTCGAACCGGCCCGTCACCGTGTCGCCGCTGGCGTCGAACCCGGTCAGCCGAACGCCGACATGGTAGCGGTCGTCACCGAACGCCGCACGCAGCTTCCGGTACAACGCATCCCACGAAGTCATCACCTGCGGCATCGGCCCTTCCTGCGCCACCGTGCCGTCCCCGTTCAGGTAGCGGCGGCTGTGGACGGGGACGACGACGGACTCCAACGGGGCCACGTCGAACCGGGTCAGGAACTCGGCGACTTCCTGCTGAAGCACAATCCCCGCACCCCGGTCCTGCATCAACCCCGCCGACTTCTCGTACACATCGACCTCGCAGCCGAGCGACCGCAGGGCGATGGCGTCGAACAGCCCGCCGAGCGAGCCGCCGACCACCACCACCTTCGGGGCCGGGCCGTTCCCGTTCAGCATGACGGTTCCCCTCCCGGCCCGATTTTGCAGACGCCCTCGCCGCTGCCCGTCGAGGACTCGGCCCCGGCCTGCCGGAAGGCGGCGAGAAAGGCGTTTGGCTCCCTCGCCCCGGAGAGGGCGACCGTGTTGTTGACGACGAAGAACGGCACGCCCGTCACGCCCCGCCGCTGGGCCTCGGCCTCCTCCCGCCGCACGGCCTCGATGTCCGCCCCGCCCGTCAGCAGCGTCTCGGCCCGGCCCCGGTCCAGCCCGGCCCCGGCCGCCACGTCGAGCAGCACGGCCACGTCGCCGATGTCCCGGCCGTCGGTGAAGTAGGCCCGGAAGACGGCCTCCACCACGGCGTCCTGCACCCCCTCGGCGTCGGCCAGCCGGATCAGCCGGTGGGCGTCGAGGGTGTTCGGCGTCCGCAGCATCTTGCCGTGGGCGAACGGGATGCCCTCGGCCTTGCCCGCCGCCGCCACCTGTGCGTCGAGGGCCAGCGACCGCTCCCAACTCCCGAACTTGGCGGTGCGGTACTCCTTCCGGTCCATGCCGCCTTTCGGCATCTGCGGGTTCAACTCGAACGGACGCCACCGCACCCGCACCTGTTGCTTCTCATCAAGGGCGGCGACGGCCTTCTCCAGCCGCCGCTTGCCGACGTAGCACCACGGGCAGATCACGTCCGAGATCACGTCGATGGTCGTCACGACCGCCCCTCCCTCTCACGGCTTGGCCCCGAGTGGCGAGGCCGTTAGCATGGTACGGGTGACGGACTCCGAACCGCAAGTAGGCACTTTTTGGTGCCGTAGGCACCCGGAAGAGATCATGCCCGACGCCATCACCGTGTACGACGACGAGTACCCGGCCCGCCGCCTGCTCGACCTGGTGGGCGACAAGTGGACGCCCATCGTGCTGTACATCCTCGGTCACGGGACGAAGCGCTACGGCGAGATGCAGCGGCACCTGCCGGACGTGTCGAGGAAGATGCTGACGCAGACGCTCCGGGAGTTGGAGGCGGGCGGGCTGCTCACCCGGACGGTGTATGCCGAAGTCCCGCCGAGGGTGGAGTACGACCTGACCCCGCTGGGCCGGGTCTTCTTGGAGCCGGTGGCGCAGTTGTGCAAGTGGGCGACCGGCCACCCGGACGCCCTCGACGCCGTGAAGACGCACCGCAAGAAGGCCCAACGCCGGAAGCGTCCACCCGGCTCGTAGCGTCCCGGTCGGTTGTTGTGACGGCCCCGGCCGGGAGCAGCCCCGCCGCTCCTGTGCCGGTCACTCCCTCCGTTCGGAGCCGAACACAACTTCGTACATGACTTCACCCACTCGCCAGGCCAGCCCGAAGGCCACCAGTGCCCCGGCGTACCAGCAGAAGGTGAACCACAGGAACGACTGGATGCGGTCGGCCTCGGTCGCCGGACGCCACTCGCCGCCTCGGGGAACCAGTTCGCCTTCCTTCGGCAACAAGTCCGTGACGTTCAGGACGACCACCCACAGCACGGTCAGGACGAGCAGGTAGCGAGCGAGGAACCCCCGCATCCGCCCGCCGACGGTCGGGCTACTCATGGCCGTCTTGCTCCCGCTCGGAGTTCACGGGCCGGGTCATGCGCCCCCAATTCAGCCGGGGCAGCACCAGGGATGTCGGGGTCGGGCCGGTGCCGTGGTGGGGGTAAAGGGCCGACAGTTTCACCGCCTTCTTGGCGAACGCCTTCAACTCCTCCGGGCTGACTTCGGTGTCGGCGAACACCCGCATCTCCAGCGGCACGACGAACTGCTGGTAGACCGGCGAACGGCGGAAGTGCTTCAGCAGGATGCGCTGGGCGGCGTGCCCGGCGTCCGAGTGACAGGCGAACAGCACGGCGTCCCGCTGCCGGGACGACCACCCGGAGCCGGTCCAGAACCGGCCGGTCATGTCGATGACGGCGTACCGAAGGTGCTGCTGGGTGCCCCAGGTCTGGACGACCGGGATGATGGTCGGTGGCATCGAGTCCTCCTTTCAGGGACGATGCCACCCAGCCGGTGTCAGGGCAGGAGTCGGTGCCGTCGTAGTACGGTTCGGTGAGGCGAGAAGGGTTGTTGAAACCGACGGCGGAGTGCCGCCGGGGTCAAGGACGATGAAGGGGGATTGTCACCCGACCGACCACCGGCGAGTGGGCGTCGTGACTCGCTCGCCGGGCGGATCGGAACATCCACGCCGTCTGGGCTGCGACCGATCAGTGCGGTAGCGGCCTGTACACCTTCACCGTTCGCTCGCCCGCCCCCGCCTTGCCGAACGACGGGAGCAACTCCTTGAACTGCGGGGCGGCGACGTGATCCTCGATAGCCTTGGCGTCCCTCCACCACTCGAACAGGATGAACGCCGTGGGCTGCTCCAACTCCTGGAAGTACCCGTACCGGACGTTGCCGGGTTCCTTCACGGTCGGGGCGGTCGCTTTGCCCGCCGCCTCCTTCATCAGCCCCACGGCGCTCTTATCCACGGGGATGTCCACCACCAGCACGAACGGCTTGTCGGCGTGGTCGTGCCTCTTCAACTCGCCCACGATCTTCGGCAGCAGGGCCACCCCCGGTTTCGCTTCCAGTTTGGACGTGTCACCGTCGTCATCCATGTCTTTCTCGGCGGCGGTGCGGTACAGTCGGACATCGACCGGGGACGCCACCAGATCGGGCAGCGACTTGAGGAACGATCGGGTGTGCGGGGCGTCCAGATGTTTCTTCAGCACCTTCGAGTCCGGCCACTCCTCGAACAGCAGGAAGTCGGTCGGATCGGCTAGGTTCTGGAAGAAGCGGTAGCTCACGCAGCCGTCCTTGTTGCTCGTGAACATGGCGACTTCTCGGGCGGCGGCGAGGAAGGCGTCCGCCTTATCCTTTTTCACCGAGATCGTCACCCGGAGGGCGAGCGGCTTCGTGTCCCGACCTTTGGCGTTCAGCCGGTCGAGGACGCCCTTGTCCGGGGCGTCCTGTCCCACGGCGACGGCGTCGGAGCCGAGTGCGGTCAGCAGACACGCCATGATTGTCGATCGGGTCATCTCGTTTCGCTCCCGGTGTGAGTCGTTCCGCCGTCGGTCTGCGGCGGCCGTTAGTAGCGGAGTTCGGCCCCGCCGTTCACCTTGAGGTGCGCCCCGGTGAAGAACTCGTTCTCGACGACGTGCAGGTAGGTGGTGGCGACCTCCTCCGGGGTCGCCACCCGGCCGACCGGCAGCGACTTGCCGACCGCCTCGTACAACGCCCGCCGCTCGCCGTCCGGCATCCCGGCCCACATCGGGGTGTCGGTGAAGTACGGGGCGACCAGGTTCACCCGCACCGGGGCCAGTTCCCTCGCCAGCGACCGCACCATCACCCCCAGCCCCTCGTTCGCCGCCATCGTCGCCACCGCCTCGTGGGGGTGCGGCCCAGACCCGCCGGTGAGGGTGAGCGACCCGCCCGGCTTGACCTTCGGCCCGCCGTACCGGGCGACGTAGAACTGCCCCCAGAACTTGCTCTCCATTGCGTTCCGGGCGGCGGGGATGTCGGCGGTCAGCACCCCGCCGCTCATCGAGTCCCCGGCGAAGCAGAGCAGGTGGTCGGGCGGCTCGATCCGGTCGAAGAAGGCCCGCACGGACGCCTCGTCCAGCGTGTCGATGGTGTCCGTCCGGGTGTCGCCCCCGACCCGCTGGCGGGCGGCGTCCAGCCGCTCCTTCGACCGGCTGGCGAGAGTGAGCCGGACCTGCCGACCGGCCAGCAACTTCGCCACGGCGAGGCCGATGCCGGAACTACCCCCGATCAGTACGGCGTGCATACCGCTCAAGCTCATGGTGTGATCCTCTGTGAAGGGGATGAGACGATCTGCTTTCGGTCCCCGGCCGAGAGCGGCGACGGTCGGCCGGGACGAAGTAGCCGCCCCTCAGCATGCGCCCCGCCCGTCAGAACACCTTGCTTTGGAAGAACTCGATCAACTCGCCGTTCGGCCCCAGCACGAAGGCGATGCGGATCGTCTCCGGGCGGTCGCCGCCCAGCTTCACGTCGAGGGGTGTCCCGTCCCACGGCTTGTCCGGCAGCTTGAACTCGAACGGCTTCGCCCCGGCCTTGATCGCCCGTGCGTAGGCCTTGTCCACGTCCGCCACCCGCAGGGCGAAGTGGTTGAGCGGGAAGCCCGGCGGCGACAGCTTGCCGTCCCCGGCGGGGAACAGTTCGACGTAGTTGCCGTCCCCGGCGTCGAGGAACACGCCCGGCAGCACGAACTTGTAGGTGTCCCCGCCCTTCGTGCCGGTGGCGTCGGGCCACTCCTGCCGGACGGTGAACCCCAACCCGTCGGTGTAGAATTTGACGGCGGCCTTCACGTCCGCCACGAACAGTCCGACGTGGTGAAGCCCCGGCCCTTCGACCTTCCGGGCGGGGTCGGCGGCCGACGCTCGGGGCAGTGCCAGACCGCCCAGGGCTGCCGCCCCCAGCCCGAGGGCCGTCCGCCGGGACGGGGTTGAGTTGTGATCGGTCACGATAAGCCCTCGTGAGAAACACGGAAACGGTTCTGGTTCAGCCCTTCGCCGCCATCTCGAAGACGTGCCAGTTGCCCTCGTTCCAGCGGATGTGCTGCACCATCTTGGCGATCTTCCACCCGGCCGGGGTGCGGGCCAGGGTGTTCTCGTAGTACCCGATCATCCGCTGTACGGCCCCGCCTTTGGCGTCCGGCAGGTAGTGCTGGGCGTGGAGCAGGGAGACGCAGGTGGCGGCGTCCCCGTCGATGACGATTTCGAGCGGGGTGGCGATGTGCTGGGTGCCGTGCAACCGCTCGAAGAACGGGCGGACCAACGCCACCCACTCGTCGGCCCGGTGCTTGGTCAGACCCCCACCGCCGATGGACGCCGAGAAGTCCATCTCGATCTCGTCGGTGAAGCAGGAGCGGTGGAGCAGCCAGTCCTTCGTGTCGAAGCTGTAGCCGTAGCGGACGACCACGTCTGCGATTTCCTCCCGGTCCATCAGCAGGCGGACTTGGGCCTCCACCCCCGCCGCCCGTGCCGCCGAGAAGTTCGTCGCCGCCGTCCGTCGTGTCTCAGGCATCGTGACCTCCGCTTCGGGTTCGTTCAGGCGATGGCGACCGGGTTGCAGAACGTCTGGGTGGCCCCGGTGATGCGGGGCTGGCCCAGCACGAACAGGAACTCGGCCACCTTCGCATCCACCAGCACCTGCGTGTTCACGTTCTCCAGGACGTAGGCCCCGTGCTTGGCGAGCAGGATTTGGTGGACCGGGAAGAACAGCCCCTTCCGCTCGTGCGGGTCGGCCTCCAGCCGGGGCGTGTCCGCCCCGACCGCCACCACCCCCTGCTCGGCCAGGTGGTTCGCCGCCTCGATTCCAGGCCCCGGCTCCGCCTTCGTGAAGGCGTCCCGGTCCTTCTTCAGCATCCCGAGCCAGCCGGTGTGCAGCAGCACCACGTCGCCCTTGCGAACCGCCACCCCGGCCTTCTGGCACGCCGCCTCGATGTCCGCCTTCGTGACGACCTCGCCGCCCTTGAGCATGTCCACCCTGCGGACGGCGGCGAGGTCGAGCAGCAGCCCCCTCGTCACCAGCGGCGGCACTTTCTCGATGCCGAGCCGGGTCAGGCCGCTCATCTTCACGAAGTCCTCGTGCCGGTTGCCGTTGTAGAACACCCCGTCCACGCCCAGGTGGCCGAGGCCGTCGATCTGCGTGCCGACGTTCAGCGACCCGGAGATCAGGTCGTCGTTGTTCGAGCAGCCGGTGCCGATGTTCTGGATGACGTAGTGGTCGAACCGCCGGGGCGGGTAGGCGGGGGACTCGCTGTTGATCTCCAGCCCGAGCGGGAACCGAATGCCCTTCTTGACCGCCTTGAGTGCCGCCAGCACCACTTCGGGGGTGATGAGGTTCGCCGCCCCGATCTGGTCGCCCTTGCCGTATTTGGACGGGAACCAGTCGTCGCCCACGACCTTCTCTGCCGCCGTGAGCCGCTGCATGGTGGGGGCCACGCCGCCGACGCAGAACCCGCACGCCGCCCCGACGATGCCGCCGGAGAGGAAGCCCCGGCGGTCGGGCTGGGTCGGTTCGTGTGACATCATGTTCGCCTCAGGGGTGCGGCCCGCTCACAGCGGGGCGTACAGTTCGATGACGTAGCCGTTCAGGTCACGGAGCAGGGCGATCTTCACCCCGTAGTCGGGCCGGGTGGTCTGGTAGAACACGTCCACCTTCTGCTCCCGCAGGTGGGCGAGGACGGCCTCCATGTCCCCGACCCGGTAGCAGACGTGCTTGTACCCCTGCACGGCGTAGTCGTCCTTGATCGACTCGGCGGGCGGGGCGGGGCGGCTCGGCCTGCCGCCGCCGACGAGTTCGACGTGGAACCCGGCGTTCACCGCCAGCATGGCGATCTCGATGTCCGGGTCGATGTTCGGCACCTTCGACCGCCGGAGGACTTTCGCCCCGAACACCCGCTCGTACCACGCCACCGCCTTCTCCAAGTCCGGCACTCGGAGGGCGACGTGATCCGGGGTGAACTGGCTGCGGATGCCGGTCACGGTCGGGGCGTCGGGGGCGACCGTCGGAGCCGGTTGCTCCCGCTGCCGGACCCGGCCCGATCCGACGAGGGCGGCCCCGGCCCCCGCCGCCGCCGAGGTCACGGCCACCAGCACCCATCTCGCCGCTCGCATGGCGTCCCCCCGCACCCGTGACCACTTTGACGGACTACTTGTCCTTGAAGGTCGGGACGGGCGAGCCGTGTTCGTGGACGATCACCCACCCCTTGTCCGTCTTCTCCCACACGTTCGACTGCCGCCCGGTGAGCTTGAACTTGGTGCCGTCCTTGCTCTCGTTCTGGTAGTCGAAGGTGAACGTGGTGACGGCGGCTTTGTCCCCGACCAGCCGCAGGGTCACGTCCTGCCGGGGGACGAACGTGTTCACCTTCAGCTTGGAGAACAACTCCTTCTCCAGCCCCGTGCGGTGGGCCGCCCAACTGGCGCTGACGCCGGGCGGGGCGAAGTCGAAGATGACGACCCCCTCGCCGGGGGCGTAGAACTCGTCGATCTTGGTCAGGTCGATCCTGCCGTCCGTCATCGTCCACCGCCTGCCGTACTCGTCGATCCGCTTCTGGAAGTCGGCAACGGTCGGCGTCTCGGCCTTCGGCGGTTGGGCCGAGACGGGGGCGTGTCGTAGGGCGGCGAGGCCGACGCACAGGGCGACCCCGACGGCGGTAGCGAACGTGGTTCTCATCGGACCATCCTCCGGTCGTGGGCAGGTCGGGATCGCCCACCCTGGTACGAATCGGATCGGGCGGGCATCGTCGGGGCGTGGAAGCGACCCTCGCCCGGACATCCCATGTTAGGCCGGGCGGGCGGGGCGGGTTTTGGTCGTTCTTGCTGTTCTTCGGGCCGTTCTTGCCGAGTTCACCGGAACCGCTTGGGGGTGACGCCGACGACCCGCTTGAAGTGCTTGGTCAGCCCGCTCTGGTCGGTGAACCCGACCTCGGCGGCGACCTGCACCAGCGTCAGCCGCCCGGCCCGGATGAGCTGCTTGGCCCGCTCGACCCGCTGGTGGATGACGTACTGGTGCGGGGCGAGGCCGGTGGCCTGCTTGAACAGCCGGGCGAAGTGGTACTGGCTCAGGTGGGCCACGGCGGCGAGGTCGGCCAGCCCAATGCCCCGGTGGAGGTTGTCGGCGACGAACCCCTCGACGGCCCGGAGGGCGTGCGGGGCCAGCACGCCGGTCAGCCCCCGCACGCCGGGTTTGCCTCCGACGTGGCGCAGCAGTTGGACGACCAGCACGGTCGCCAGCGACTCGGCGCACAGCCGCCCGCCCGGCCCGCCGGTCAGAAGTTCCTCCCGCAGGGCCGCCTGGGCCGCAACGACGGCCGGGTGGGAGCGGCTGTAGAACAGGACCGGCAGGGTCAGCCGGGCGGGGTCGAGGTCGAACGCTTCCTGAGCAACTTTCGAGACGAGTGCCGGGGTGAGATGAAACTGCGTGCTGTCGCACACGTTCGTCCGCCGCCACCGGCTGTCCGCCCCCGGCGGGACGACGGTCAGGCTGTGCGACGTGCCGGTGCCGTCGAACCGAGACCCCCCGCACCGGATCGCCACCCCTTCGGGGGCGATGTCGCCGTGCAGGATGAGCATCAGGTTTTCGAGCGGCGGCTGGACGACCTCGCAGGCGGGCATGGCCTGCTCGGCGTCCACCCGGATGCCCGACCACCCCAGCCCGACTCTGGAGTGCCGGAACCGGAACGGGTAGTTGGCGAACCACTCGTCGGGGGTGATCGGCTTCGGACGCTCGGCCATCGCTGCTGCCTGCGGCCACAGGTGCGACGGCGACCGCACGCTAAGACCCGTTGAGAAACCGAACCGGGCTGAACCCCATTCTACGCCCGCCACGTCAGACGGGCTGGAAGTCGAGGTCGGCCGAGAAGTGCGTGAGGACCGTGCAGCCGGTCGGCGTCGTGTGCGGCCCGTGCGGGGTGCCCGCCATGCCGACGAAGTACGCCCCCGGCCCGTACCCCTCGCCGTCCTCGACGAACTCCCCGGTCAGCACGAACACCGTCTCGTCGGCCTTCGTGTGGTAGTGGGCCGGGACGACCGCCCCGGCGTCCATCCGGGTGACGACGGCCATCGCCCCGGTGGCCTCGTCCGTGAACAACACCTTCATGGACACGCCGGGGAAGTCGAGCGGGGTCCAGCCGCCGTCCTCCGGCTTGACCTTCACGCCGTACATGGGAGCCTCCGTGTGGTGTGGCAGGCCGTGCCTCCCGCCGACGAACCCGAGCGTCACCCCGTCAGGGCTTCGTGCCGACCACGAAGTAGGCGGTCATCTCGTCCCACACGCCGCCGCCGGCGGCTCGGCGCCGGGCCTCGGCCAGGTACTCGGCCCGGAGGTGCGTCAGCCGCTCCGCATCCGCCGGGTTGCGGGGGCGGAAGGCGGGGTTCGTGATCCAGCCGTCCCATGCCTTCTCGACTTGCTCCATCGTGACGAAGTGGCCCCCGGACGGCCCCACATCCACTTCGGGGTTGCAGAACCCGGCGTCGGTCAGAACGGCCCGGCAGCGGTCGGGGGTGCCCGTCTCCTCCCCGGTGACTGGCATCCCGATGCCGTGCCGGGCGGCGACCGTTCGGATCATGTGGCCGGTGACGTAGGGCTGCTCCGACCAGCAGTTGAACGCCAACCGGCCGCCCGGCTTCAGGAGGGTCCGCCACGAGCGGAGGGCGGCGGGGATGTCCGTCATGTATGGCAGGGCGGACATGCACAGAACGATGTCGAAGGTGCCCGCCGGGTAGTCCAGTCGCTCGGCGTCGGCGGCCACCAGTTCGACGTTCCCCAACCCTTCGGACCCGACGGCGGCCCTGGCCCGGTCGAGCATCCCGAGCGAGATGTCCACGCCGACCACCCGGCCCGCCCCGCCGACGAGGCGGGCGACCGGGACCGCCGCCAGCCCGGTGCCGGTGGCGACGTCCAGCACCACGTCCCCCGGCTGCGGGCGGGCGAGGGCGACCACCTTGTCGGCCAGACGGCCGTGGAAGTTGTCCCGGTTGTAGTCGAGCCGGTTGTCGAAGGCGACGGCCAGCCGCCGCTTGTACTCGTCCTGCGCCACGGGCGTCACCCTCCCCACGGCGGACAGGATATCCGCCGGTCGGAGGGACGCCAGCGTGGGGTTCAGCCGCTTTCCCCGACGCCCCCGGCCTTCGGGACGCCGACGCAACCCACCCGTCTCAGAGTGATACCCCCGTCAGTTCCCGCACAGTCCCTGGCACTCGCCGACGGTCATCGGGTCGAGGGTGTTCGGGGCGAGCGACCCGAGGTCGATCCGCACCAGCGGCTCGCAGGTGCGGTGCGGGTGGAGCTTCTGCCGGAACCCCCGGGTGACGATGGTCCCGTCGGCCCGCAACGCCTCGTCGATCTCCACCGCCCGGTCCCACCCGCCCGGGTCGGTCTGCTTCAGGTGCCGCCAGGACTGGTTCGTCCGGTAGGGGCGGAAGACGCACGAGGACTTGGGCACGTCGTAGGGGAGCCGGCCCCGCAGGTACCCGACGCACTCCTTCCGGCTCCAGCCCATGTCGATGGGCGGGTACACCGGTGCGGTGTGCCTGACGCCCTCGAACCGCCTCCTGCCCCGCTCGGCCCGGCCCGCCTCGTCGGTCGAGATGCCGAAATACTGGTACACGGTCACGTCCTTCGGGATGCGCCGGCGGGGCTTGAGTCCGAGCAGTTCCCGGCGGACCGCCTTGTTGACCACCTCGACCTTGTACTCCTTCGTGCAATGCCGGCGGACCATCCCCACCTTGCCGTCCCCGTCCTTGGTGAACGACGGGATCGAGGCGAACCGCTGGCCGGTGCTGTTCCGCCCGTGCATCAGGTCGTCGCCGAGCCTCCCGGCCGACCGCACCCAGACGGGCGGGCCTCCGAGGACCTTCAGGTGGTCCAGGTGGCGGTACACGGCGGCCGGCTCCTCACCCGTGTCGGCGAAGACGGCCACGTCGAAGCGGAGCCTCGGGTCCGGGTCGAGGGCCAGGAGGTAGAGGGCGGTGCCCTGGACGCCGGCACCGAGGTTCAGGACGTGGTACTCTCGCACCCCCTATCTAGGGGGGCCGGTCACAGTTCCCACCGGTACTTCGGCTCGTGGTACACGGGCTGGGACTTCCGGGGGCGGGCCGGGTTCGACCACTCGTGGGGGTCGAGGGGGCCGGTCGGGGTGGCCCCGACCGCCCGGAGAGAGGCCCCGCCCTCCGAGGCCAGCGTGTACGTGACGACCCGCTCGTACCCCATCAGCCGGGCGACCTTGGCGACCCGGGCGTACAGGTACGAGCAGGCGTTCGGGGTGCCGTCCGTGCACACTCGCAGGACCTCCAGCGTCCGGCCGTCGTCGAGCCGGCGGGCCACCGGGCGGCCGGCGACGGCCACCCCGACCAGCGCCCCGCCGCCGTCGGCCACGCCGAGGGCGAACTTGCCGCCGACGGTAGGGAGGCTGTGCCGATGGTGCTCGGCGACGAACTGGTTGGCCTCTCGCAGATGAAGGGGAACGGCCCGCACACCCTATTTAGCCGGCCGGCGGCCGTCTTTTCGGTCCGCCCGCCGGGGTACGACCGGCGACCCAGGTTGGACAACCGGAACCACCTGCGAGTCAGTAGGTCATACCCGGGAGGCGGACTGCGGAAACGTTGATGACGCCCCCGGCGCCCGGCCCCTCGGCGGCCTCGTCGAGTTGGGCGAAGTGGACGGGGTAGCCGTGGCCCCCGCACCGGCGGGCCAGTTCCAGGAAAGCCGGCCAGGCGTCCTCACGCATCTTGCCCCCCGCCCGCCGCCAAAACTCTGCCGGGGCGAGGAGGATGACCGGCACCCGGGTGAGCACCGCCTCGGGTTCCAGGGGCAGGCCGTTCTCGTGCATGACGGAGGCCCACTCGTCCCGCAGCCGGCCCCGACCCCACGCCTTCCGGAGGGCGCAAGCGTAGGCCAGACCTTCGACCAGCGCCCGGAGCAGGGTGTCCGGTGCCCCCCCGTGCTTCAGTTCGATGACGGCCGGCCGGGCGTCCGGGGTCACCCCGACCAGGTCGATCCTGCCCCAACCGGCGTCCTCCCTCTTGCCCTGTAGCGGCATCTGGTACGTCTGGACGAAGCGGCAGACGTCACCGAAGAAGGGACCACGTCCGGCGAGGGCGTCGAACCGCCACGCCCTCCAGATGCGCAGTTCGAGGAGCCGCTCCGGGACGGCGGGATCGGGACCGTCGCCTCGCCGAAGCTCATACGTCTGGCCCGACCCTTGCCGCCCGGCCGGCGCCTTGGCAGCCGTGACTTCCAGCTTCGCCGCCAGCGTGTCGAGCAGGGCCCTGCTGTGGTCGCCGATGTACGACAACTGCCTGACCGAAGGGAGGATCTCGTGCAAGGCGAGCGCCTCGTTGATCGCCGTGAGGCGGGACCGGGACGGCATCTTCGCCCCGCCCCTCTTCACTCCCGCCGGCTTCGCCTTCGGGGCCTCGGACCCGGTCGCCTTCTTCGCCTCGGTCCTCGCCATGTTAAGTCCTCCTCCGGTGGTGTCGGGCCGTGGCGGACACACGGCCTCAGTGGGTTGCCGGAACGGGCCGGACACCAGCACCCGAAAACGCCTGGAGAGCCAGCAGAATGCGGGTCACGGAGTCCGGCCGGCGACAACAGCCTACTCAGATCGTCGAGGGCACCGGCCCCATGAGCGGGCTATACATGTCGTGCTCGCAGACGTGCACGGCGACGTGCTGTTGGGTGAACGGCAGGCCGAAGTACACCCGGTAGCGGTCCGCCCCGAACCTCATCCGCCGCAGCTTCCGGTCCGCCGCCTCCGCCGTCGGGTCGAACACCACCCCGGCCACCACCAGCCAAGCGTGGTGGACGATGAATCGCCCGTCCGGGCCGGATTGGACGTAGCCCTCGTAGTAGGTCGCATGGCCGGCCTCGTCGCACAGGATGAACTCCTGGCAGTTGCTGTAACACTCCTTCGCCACCGCCCGGCGGCGGCGGAAGTAACTTTTCAACACGTCATCTTCCCGCACCGGCTGCACCCGGTCGAAGTACACCCCGAACTCTTGGAGCGGGAGGAACACCTGGGTCAGGTCGGGCGGGATGAACCCTTGCTCCTCCCGGTCCGCCCGGTCCGCCGCCATCTGCCGGTACAAGTCCGCCATCCCGTCCAGCCTGCGGACGAAGTCCGCCGACGACGTGAGCGGTGCCGGGCCGGTCGGCTTGGTCTTGGTCTTGGCCTTGGCCTTGGTCGCCATGCTCAGTTCCTCCTGGTTGGGTTCGGAAAGTAACACCCACCGCCCTTAGGCCGTGGCCTCCTGGAACTTCACCCCCGGCAGCAGGGTCAGGTCGGACCGGACGAACATAACTCAACCCTCCGGATGTGTGGCCGGGCTACTCAGGCCGGGGGGCGGGTCACGTCAAGGTTTGTTGTGACACCCCCCGGGCCGGCTTCGTCACGAAGCCTGTCCACCGCCAGGACTGCGGCCCACAACCACCCCGCTACCTTCGGTCGCCCCTCGCCCGCCCGCATGCGTTGCCCTCCCTCCGGTGTCGGAACGTAACAACCCGGCCCGTCACTCCACCACCTCGACCCCGTGGACCTCGTCGTCCACCGTCTCGGCGGCGGTCACCGTCCCGACCAGGTCGTACCCGATCTCGGTGCCCCGCTCGAACACGGTCGTGTACCCGCCCTCCAGTTCGGCCACCAGTTCGGCCACCGTCTGCCCGGGGGCGAGCCGGACGGTGACCTCGTCCGTCCGGGTGAACGTGACGTGTACCGTCACCAACTCACCGGCGGGCTTCTTCAGGGCCGGGGTGACCTTCGACTTCGCCTTAGGGGACTTAGCCTTGGTCGCCTTCGCCTTGGTCTTGGTCGCCATGTTCATTTCCTCCGGGCAGGGTGCAGGGGACCACCACCGGGCGGGAAGTCCGCCGGTGCTCTCGGTCCGTGCGCAGGGGTACCGCCCCCGACGAACGCACGGGTTATCTTCTGGCCGTGGTGAGGGCGCAGCGGGACGCCGGTGCCGTAGGCCGGGTGCGAGATAAAGTTCTGACCGAGGGTTTATTCTGCCCGGGACAGGTGCCCGGATGCCTGATGTGATGCGGACGTGATCGAGCCGAACCGACGTGCGAAGTTAAACAGGGGTGGTGTCCTCCGAGGTTTCGGGGTCGCCTTCAGGGACGGGTCAATAAAGCACCCTACGTGCCACTCGTTGTCTTCCCGATCGTCTACGACATGATTCAGAGCCGAACTTGTGACAAGCCAGACGGAAACAGAAAAATGGGGAAGACGGTTGGCCCGGGTGCGGGTAACCCGGACCAGGGATCGAAATGCTACGACTGCGAGCGATCATCAGTCGTCGGTGCCTGCGAATCGGGCACTGCGGCCCGGCCGACCGCCAGCCTGGACCCCAGCCCGCCCTGTCAACGTCCACGTACAGACCGGTAGAGGGAGGCTTCCGCCTGCGCCCCCGGGTCTGAACGACCGGGATGGCGAGTGGTGGCACCGCCAACTCCCCCACAGGGTTGCTGCTGCCCGGCCGGCGTCGCCCCAACCGCAGGGCGGTAACCGGAGTGGCCTTCCCACGGTCGAACCGGCGGGCCGGTCGTGTTGTCCTGGGAGGTCGAAAGGTTGTCGCCGGGCATCCGGCCGGCTTCACTACCACCCGAGCCGCCCATGTCTGCGATGCCGCCGATCCTCGTGGCCGACCTGTTCCCCGAGGTCGGCCGCCGCCTCGTCGCCCTGCTCCGGACGCTGACCCCGGACGAGTGGCACCGGCCGACGGTCAGTTCCCGGCGGTCGGTCAAGGACGCCGTGAGCCACCTGCTCGACGGCAGCCTGCGGCGGCTGTCCCTCCAGCGGGACGGGTACTCGCCGCCGGACGGGTCCGGCCGGGCGAGCCACTGGTCGCCTTCCTGGCCCGGCTGAACGACGAGTGGGAGGCCGGCACCCGCCGCCTCAGCCCGCCGGTGCTGGTCGCCCTGACCGGGTGGGCCGACGCCGGGCTGGCCGAGTTGTTCCGGTCCCTCGACCCGCACGCCCCGGCCCTCTTCCCGGTGGCCTGGGCCGGGGAGGAGCGGTCGGAGAACTGGATGGACGTGGCGAGGGAGTACACCGAGAAGTGGCACCACGCCCAGCAGATCTTCGACGCCACCGGCCGGGCCAGCACGATCACCGGCGGGTCCTCTTCCGCCCGTGCCTGGACACGTTCATGCGGGCCTTGCCGTTCACGTTCCGCAGCGTCGAGGCCGAGGTCGGGACGGTGGTGGCGGTGGTCGTGACCGGCGAGGCCGGGGGGCGGTGGGGAGTCGAACGCCGGGCGGGCGGGCGGGTGGGTCCAGATCCCCGAGCCGCCACAGGCGACGGCCAGCACCGTCACCCTTTCCCCGGACACGGCCTGGAGGCTGGTGACGAAGCGGTGGGGCCGGGCGGCGGTGCTGACCAGATTCCCGGACATCCGTATCGGCGGCAGCCAAGCCCTCGGGGGGCACGTCCTCGACACGGTGGCGGTCGTGGCGTTATCGCCGGGAACTCGGTCGAACGTGTTGCCCTCGGCCTGTCGGGCACGCCGGTCGGTTGATAGATTCCGTGCGACGGTCACCGAGTGGGGGTTCCACGCACTTCAGTCCGACCGGAGAGTCAGGGATGGCCTTCGACGAAGCCCTCGCCGCCCGCATCCGGGAAGCCCTCGCCCGCAGGAAGGGCGTCGGGGAGAAGCGGCTGTTCGGCTGCGTCTGCTTCATGCTCGACGGCAACGCCCTGGCCGGGGTCTGGAAGGACCGGCTCATCGCCCGCCTCGGCCCCGACGAGGGGGAAGCGGCGCTGCGGGAGCCGCACGTCCGGGCGTTCGACATCACCGGTAGGCCGATGCAGAATTGGGTGGCGGTCGAGCCGGAAGGCGTCGAGGACGATGAGCAGTTGAAGGCGTGGGTCGAGCGGGCAACGAAGTTCGTGCAGACGCTCCCCAAGAAGTGAGCCGGGAGGTCTGCGGTGCCCGTCGAGTTCCAGAAGACGATCCCGATCCTCCGCATCTTCAGCGTCGAGAAAGCGAGGGAGTTCTACGTCGGCTTCCTCGGCTTCGCCGTCGATTGGGAACACCGCTTCGGGGAGAACACCCCGGCGTACCTCCAGGTGTCCAGGGCCGGGCTGACGCTGCACCTGTCCGAGCATCACGGGGACGCCTGCCCCGGCTCGACCGTGTTCGTCTGGATGACCGGGATCGAGGAGTTCTACCGGGAGATCACCGCCAAGGGGTACAAGTACCTGCGGCCCGTCATCGAGACGACCTTCTACGACGCCCGCTGCGTCCAGGTCATCGACCCGTTCGGCAACCGCATCCGGTTCAACGAGGACTGGAAGGCGGACAAGGCACGAGGGACGAGTTCATGAGCCACCAGCCCACGATCAACACCCCGTCCCAGGGCCGCACGGTCGCCGTGGTCGGCGACCTGTACCGCTTCCTGGCGACCGGGAAGGAGACGGACGGCAAGTACGCCTTGTGGGAGGCCGTCGTGCCGCCGGGCGGCGGTCCGCCGCCGCACGTCCACAGCCGGGAGGAGGAGGGGTTCTACGTCCTCGACGGGGAGATCACGTTCACCGTCAACGGGGAGCGGGTCGTGGCGAAGGCCGGGACGTTCGCCAACATGCCGGTCGGGACGCCGCACAGCTTCAAGAACGAGTCCGACCGCCCGGCGAGGATGCTGATCTCCGTCGCCCCCGCCGGGCTGGAGCAGATGTTCTTCGAGGTCGGCGTGCCGCTCGCCGAGGGTGCGACGACGGCCTCTCCGCCGACGAAGGACGAGATCGAGAGGCTGCTGGCGGTTGCGCCGAGCTACGGCATCGAGATTCTTCTGCCGGGGCGTTGAGTCGGACGACGAGCCAGGACAGGTGGCAACGATGAAATCGACGGTTGAAGAAATCCGGCGGCGGTTCGACGCCGACGTGGAGCGGTTCAGCAACCTCGACACCGGCCAGTCGGCCACCGTCGATGCGCCGCTGGCGATGGCGCTGGTCGCTCAGGCGGCGGCGGTTACGACCCCGCACGCCCGCCACGTCCTCGACGTGGGCTGCGGGGCCGGGAACTACACCCTGAAGTTGCTGGAACAACTTCCCGACCTCGATGTCACGCTGATCGACCTGAGCCGGCCCATGCTGGACCGGGCCACGGAGCGGGTGGGGCGGGCGACCACCGGAAGTGTGCAGGCCCTGCAGGGCGACATCCGGGAGATCGCACTCCCGACCAGGGGTTCGACGTCGTGCTGGCCGCTGCGGTGCTGCACCACCTGCGCACCGACACGGAGTGGCGGGCGGTCTTCACGGCGTTCCACCGGGCGCTGCGGCCCGGCGGGTCGGTGTGGGTGTTCGATCTGGTCGAGAGTTCGATCCCGGCGGTCCAACAACTCATGCGGCGGCGGTACGGCGAGTACCTGACCCGGCTCAAGGACGACGCCTACCGGGACCACGTGTTCGCCTACGTCGAGAAGGAGGACACGCCCCGCTCGCTCGTGTTCCAACTGGACCTCCTGCGAGAGGTCGGGTTCGCCCGGGTCGATGTCCTGCACCAGACCGTCTGCTTCGCCGCCTTCGGCGCCGTCAAGGGCTGACCGGGGGCGCCGCCCCGTTGCGGGCGGGGACGAACATGCACGACTTCATCACCATCCCCGACGCCGACGTGCCGCAGGCGGTCGGGCCGGTCTTCCGGGGAGGGCGAAGGTGACGATCCGCATTTGCGTGGCCGGCGTGAGCGGCTGGACCGGGAGTGCCGTCACGAGGGCGGTCCTCGCCGCCGACGAGTTCGAGCTGACCGGGGCCGTCGCCCGCCGCCACGCCGGGCGGGACGTGGGGGAACTGCTCGGCCTCCCGCCCTGTGGGGTGGCCGTGACGAACGACCTGGGCGAAGCCCTCGCCTGCCCCGCCGACGTGCTGGTGGACTTCACGTCGCCGGACTCCGTCAAGCAGCGAACGCTCGATGCGCTGGCGAGGGGCGTCCGGGTGGTGATCGGCACGTCCGGGCTGACGGGGGCCGACTACGCCGACATCGAGCGGGCCGCCCACGCCGGGACGCTCGGCGTCGTCGCAGCGGGCAACTTCTCCCTCACGGCGGCACTGGCGAAGCACTTCTCGCTCCTGGCGGCGAGGCACCTGCCGGCCTGGGAGGTCATCGACTACGCCGGCGCCGGGAAGCCGGACGCCCCCAGCGGGACGACGCTGGAACTCGCCGAGGCGCTGGGCGACGTGGCCCGGAACACGCCGGCCGTCCCGGTCGAGGACACGCACGGCCGGCGGGAGGCGAGGGGGGCGACGGTCGGCGGCACCCAGGTCCACTCGGTCCGGCTGCCGGGCGTCGTGCTGGCGTTCGAGGCGCTGTTCGGCTCGGCGGGCGAGCGGCTGACGATCCGGCACGACGCCGGCGACGGGGCCGAGCCGTATGTGAACGGGACGCTGCTGGCGGTGCGCCGGGTGGTGGGGATCACGGGGTTGGTCCGGGGCTTGGACCGGCTCCTCTTCGATGCCTGAGAGGAAGCGTGCTGCCCCATGCCGGGCTGCTCCCTTCTGCTCGCCGGGCCGACCAACGCCTCGGACGACTTCCCCTTCCATTTTTTTACACGTGGGTACTGCCGGGTTGGCGAACGGGGCACCAGGGCGGTGGCGGTAGAATGCGGCGGAGGGAGGCCCGGCGGTGGCGAACCCCAACAAGCGTGTGCCGGAGAACGCCCCCGGCGACTTCTTCGTCGATTCGACCTGCATCGACTGCGACACCTGTCGGCAGATCGCTCCCGGCGTATTCGGCCAAGCCCCGGACACGTCGTTCGTTGAAACCCAGCCCGCCGCAGCGGCCGAGCGGCGGGTCGCCCTGCGGGCACTCCTGGCGTGCCCCACCGGGTCGATCGGGTGCCTCGGCGGCGACGACGTGGCGGCCGTGACGGCGGACTTCCCGCTCGTCGTTGAGGAGCCGGTCTACTACTGCGGGTACAACTCCCCGAAGTCGTATGGCGGCAACAGCTACTTCGTCCGGCACCCCGACGGTAACTGGCTGATCGACTCGCCGAAGTTCGTCGCCCCGCTGGTGCGGCGGCTCGAATCGCTGGGCGGGGTCGGGCACATCTTCCTGACGCACCGGGACGACGTGGCCGACGCCGACCGCTTCGCCGCCCACTTCCACGCCCGCCGGGTCATCCACCGGGACGAGTTGCCGTCGCAGCCCGGTGCGGAGGTCGTGCCGGACGGGGCCGAGCCGTGGGAGTTGGCCTCCGGCTTCCTTGCCGTCGCCACGCCCGGCCACACCAGGGTCCACTGCGTCCTGCTCTACGACGACCGCTTCCTGTTCACCGGCGACCACCTGGGTTGGGACCGGGACGGGCACCGCCTGTCGGCGTCCGAGGACTACTGCTGGCACTCGTGGCCGGAGCAGATCGAGTCGGTGCGGAAGCTGGCTGACTACCGGTTCGAGTGGGTGCTGCCCGGCCACGGCCAGCGGGTGCATCTGCCTGCGGACGAGATGCGGGCGGAAGTCCTACGGCTGGCCGAGGCGGCGGGCCGGTGAATCACCCGCCACGGCGGTCGCCGCCGTCGGCCCTCGGCACGCCCGCCGGTGGGCCGATCAGGTCCCAGCGGTTGCCGTACAGGTCGAGGAACACGGCCACCGTCCCGTAGTCCTGCTCCCTCGGCTCCTCGGCGAACCGCACGCCACCGGTCTTCATCTCGTGGTAGTCCCGCCAGAAGTCGTCGGTGCGCAGAAACAGAAAGACCCGGCCCCCGGTCTGGTCGCCGACCCGTGCCGCCTGCCCCGGGGTGGCCGCTTTCGCCAGCACCAGCGCCGTGCCGCCCCCCGGTGGGCGGACCGTCACCCACCGCTTGCCGGACGAACGGGTGGTGTCCTCGACGACGGTGAACCGCAGACGGTGGGTGAAGAAGTGAATCGCCTCATCGTAGTCGTGGACGACGAGAGCGACGGCCGAAATCGACTGCATCACGTACACCCCTCATTCGGCGACGAGCAGTTCGACCGCCTCCTTGACCCACCCGCTGTGCCAGTCGTGCTTGCGGGCCGGGCCGTCCCGGTACTCGTGGGCGACCTTCAGCCGGTCCATCAGGGCGTGGGCCTGCTCGTGCTCGGCCCGGAAGTTCCCGTGCCCGAGGAGGATCAACCGCTTCCCCTTCTGGAACTCGTCCGCCTTGTCCTCCAGCAGCTTGCCGACCCGGTAGCCCTCGAAGTTGTCCGGCGTGCCGAAGATGTCCCCGCTGCCGTACCTGCCCGGCTTGTCCATCACCAGCGGGGCGTCCCAGGCGGCCGCTTTCCCGAACCGGTCCGGGCGGCGCAGGAGGAGCGACCACGCCCCCCACCCGGACTTGCTGAACCCGAGCAGCAGCCGCCCCCCGGCCTCGGCCCGCACCGGGTAGGTCTTGTCGACGAACGGGACGACCACCTTGAGGAGGTGGCTCTCCTGGCGGACCCCGGGCTTGGTCGGGTGGTCGGCGTACCACGGCAGGTGGGAGAACGTCGGGGCCACGAACACCGCCCCGAGGGTGTTGTGGAGGCCGAGCTTCCGGACCTCCTTCAGCCCGTCCCCGTACCGGCTCTCGGTCCCGGCCTCGACCGGCAGGACGTAGACCACCGGGTACTTCTTGCCCTCCCCCAGCTCGTCCGGCCGCAGGACCCGGATCTGCGTCGCCTCGGCCTGGTACGGCGACCGGACCTGATGGACGATGAAGCCGTTGTCGTCCTTCTTCCCCTCGGCAATCGTCACGGTCTCGTCGGCTCGCACGGCCTGGACTGCGAGTAGGGCCACGGTCAGGCCGATGCCGGTCGCTCCGTTCACGGGTCGTCCTCCTCGGGCACGGCCACGAACCCCTCCCCGGCCCGCACGGTGGAGGCGGGGGACGAGCCGGTCGGCGGCGGAGCGGAAGGTGAAGTGCGGGTCACGGTGGAGCGGGATCATCCCTTACCTTCCCCGCCGCCCGAGCCACACGGGGCGCTCACCCCCGTCAGCACGAGGACGGCCTCCTCGCACTCCGGGTAGCGGTCGGTGGCGGGCGACACCTGCACCCGCTCGACGGCGAACCCGCACTTCTGGAGCACCCGGAGCGATGCGCCGTTGCTGCTCGCCACGTGAGCGTACAGCGGACGGGTGGTGACTTCGAGCAGTAACAGTTCCAATGCTCGGGAGGCGATCCCCTTGCCCCAGTGCGCCCGGCTGACCCAGTACCCGACGTTGGCCCGACCGTCACGCCCGAAGCAGCAGACGTACCCGACCAGCGCCTCGCCCAGCAGGATCGCCTTCGCCGTCACGCCCGGGTCTCGCAGGGCGTCGGCCCAGTGCGCCTCGAACGCCTCGGCGCTGCGGGGGATCGTCACCGCCAAGCGGTTCGACTCCGGGTCGAGTTGCATCTGGTACATCCCGGGCAGGTCGTCCCGCTCGACGTTGCGCAGCCGGATGAGGTCGCTCATCGTCGGGTCGTCTTTCTCCAACTGTTGAGCTATGACGTAGACGTGAAGCTCGGGGTACTGGTCGTATTCGAGGTGGCGGCAGACGCAGCCCGCTTCGGCGAGGACTTGCAGGGTCTTGGGGACGCCGAGCGTGGCGTGATACATCGGCGGCCCCATGCACGAGTCCTGCTTCTCCGAGGGCGCATCCGTCCCGCCCGTCGTGAAGACGAGCACACCGCCCGCCGTCAGCCCCCCGCACAGCTTCGTCAGGACAGCCTCCTGCTGGGCGAGCGGCAGATGCCACACGCTGTCCCACGCCACGATCAGGTCATACCGCCGGGGCGGGTCCCACCGGCAGATGTCGGCCCGGAACAACCGGGCCTCCGGGTGGCGGTCCCTTGCGAGGTCGATCATCGCCGGGGACACGTCGAGGCCGTCCGTGCGGAACCCGTGCTTGCCCAGCAACCCCACCAGTCGCCCCGTGCCGCATCCCACGTCGAGCGCCACGCCCTTGTTCTTGGCGAAGGCGACGGCACGCTCGACCTGGGCGAACCCGTAGGTCGAGACGTCGAGCCACCGGTCGGCGATCCGGTCGTAGCTGGCGGCGACTTGCTCGGGGGTCATGCTCACGGCTGGCCCGCCCCCAGCGCCGCCCGCTTCTCGGCGAGGAACGGCAGGTGGTGCCGCAGGTGCCGGACGGCCTGCAACACCAGTTGCCGCAGGGTCAGTAGGCCCGAGCCGCTATGCACCGCCGTCCGCCCCCACGTCTCGGGCGGCTGCGCCCGCAGAATGCGGATGGCGTGCCGCCGCAGGGCCGTGAACAGGGCCAGTTGCTCGCCGAGGTCGAACGACTGGTAGTCCAGCCGCTCGGTGTACTGCTTCTCGTCGGCGCTCATCAGCAGCGGGCGGTCCATCGCAACCGTCCGCACGATCCGGTCGGTGAAGAAGATCTCGGTGTCGGCGACGTGGCCGACGCACTCCACCGTACTCCACTTGCCGGGGACGGGTCGGGCGAGCACCTGCTCGGCGGTCATCCCCGCCACGGCTGCACGCAGGTCGTCGATCCCGTGCTCGTAGGCGGCGATCAACTCGGCGGTGCCGAGCGTCCCGTCGTCCCCCTGCATCATCGCCATGTATTCGGACTTCTGCATCAGCGACCGTCCTTCGGTAGCTCGTACTCGTAGTGGAGGAACGCCGTGTCACGTTTCCATCCGTCCCGCTCGTAGAGCGCCTGCGCCGTCGTGTTCGTGACCGCCGTGGACAGGGCGAGCCGGGCAGCTCCCGTCTTCAGGGCGTGGTCACAGGCCGCACGCAGCAGCCGTGCCCCGACGCCCCGCCGCCGTGCGCCCTCGGCGACGTACAGATCGTTCAGAATCCAGATCGGCCTCATCGACACGGACGAGAAGGAGGGGTAAAGCTGGGTGAAGCCCAGCGCCCGCTCGCCCTCGACCACGGCGTAGATGACCGATTCGCCCCGGCCCAGCCGCTCGGCCAGGAACTGGCGAGCGCCGTCGAGGTCGGGCGGCCGGCCGTAGAACTGGCGGTAGGCGTCGAAGAGCGGGGCGACCAGTTCGACCTGTTCCAGCGTGATGTGGACGAGTTGAAGCGGCGAGGCACCGCCCACTGTGATCTCCATGTACAGTGCCCCCTCGATGGGGTTGGGGCGGTACGGGGCGATGCGGGTGAACCCGAGCGACTCGTAGAGGCGGATCGCCCCGGCCATCCCGGGGGTGGTGTCCAGCCGGATGCGCTCGTGGCCAAGACCTGCGGCTTCCTCCAGCACTTTCAGGGCGAGCCGCTTCCCCAGCCCCGTCCCACGGTGTTCGGGGCGCACGTAAAGCCGCTTCATCTCGCCGACGCCCGGCCCCAACCGGCGCAAGGCGGCACAGCCCGCCGCCTCGCCCCGGTCGGTCCTCGCCAGCCACAGGCCGCCGCCGGGCGGGGCGTAGTCGCCGGGCAGCCCGTCGAGTTCCTGCCGGAAGTTCTGGAAGCACAGGTCGAACGACAGCGAGGCGGCGTACTCCTCGAAGAGCTTCCGGACGTGTCGGAGTTGCTCCGGGCTGGTCGCCGGGACGACGTTCATGACCCCGCCCCCTCTGCGTCCACCCGGTGCCCGGCGGCCCGCAGGGCGGCGACCGCCTCCGGGAACCGCTCGGCCTTCACCAGCAGGTAGTCCGTGTCGAAGGTCGAGAAGGCGAAGACGCCGACGCCCGCCCTCGCCACCGGCGCCGTCAGCGAGGCCAGGACGCCGACGAGGGCGAGCGGCACCGCCCCGGCCACCCGCACGCACCGCCAGCCGCCCTCTGCCTGCGTCCCGGCCGGGACCGCCTCCTGGCGGCACACCACCGACAACTCGTCGGCCGTCCGGGTGACGCTGAACACGTCCCCGGCCGTCGCCCACGTCGGCACCGCCGAGCCGGGTGGCAGCTTGCAGACGGCGAACCGCCCGGCCACTTCGAGCAGCGTGAGCGGGTGTGGTGTTGCCGACCCGTGGCCCGGTGCGGCGGGTCCGGTCGTGAACGTCACCGGCCTCGCCGGCCGCTCGTTCACGGTCAGCCGGAACACGTCCGGGCGGGCGTAGTGCCCCACCACGTCGAAGTCGAACTTGGCCCGCACGAGGTCGGCCCGGTCCAGGTCGGCGACGAGAACCGTTTCCTCCCCGTACACCGGCCCGGCCAGCAGTTGCCCGAGCGGGCCGACGACGCAACTGCCGCCCCGGATCAGCCACTCCTGGTCGGCCGGGGAGCGGCCGGGCGGCAGGTCGGCCCGGCGAAGCGCCTGGCACGCCGACAGGACGAAGCACCGGCCTTCGAGGGCGATGTGGCGGACGGTCGGCACCCACGTCTCCCGGTCGTCCACGGTCACGGCGCAGTACAACTCGACCCCCCTGGCGTACATCGCCGTGCGCAGCAGGGGCATGTAGTTCTCCCAGCAGATGACCGCCCCGACCTTGCCCAGCGGCGTGTCGATGACCGGCAGGGTTGACCCGTCCCCGGCCCCCCAGACCACCCGCTCCATCGCCGTCGGCATGAGCTTGCGGCGGGCGGCGAGCAAGGAGCCGTCCGGCCCGAACGTCAGTGCCGAGCAGTACAGCGTCCCGCCGTCCCGCTCGACCACCCCGACGACGAGATGGACGCCGTGTCGCTTGGCGCCGGAGCCGATCCGCTCGGTCGCCGGTCCCGGCACGGCGACGGCGCTGTCGAAGTAGCGGCGGAACTCGTCCCGGCCCTCGGGCGTGCGGGCACCGAGGCTGACGCCGAAGTCGTGCCCCTTCGGGTAGCCGCCGACGAAGGCCTCGGGGAACACCACCAGTCCGGCCTTCTTCCGGGCGGCGTCGGCGGTCAGGTCGGCGAGCTTCTGGAGTGTCCGGGGCGTGTCGAACAGAGCCGGGGCGGCTTGCACCACCGCCGCCCGCACGGTGCCGGTGGGGGCGTCGTTCGTCATGCGCCGGCCTCCCCCGGTACGGCGACGAAGGCGTCCCCGGCCCGGACGAGGATCGCTTCCCGCACGTCCACCCACCCGCCGTCGCCCGTGATTCCGGTCGTCAGCAGGCCGAGCCGCTCGCCGGTGGCCGGGTCGATGCGGAACACGTCCACCCGCCGCCCGGCCCCGACACCCTCCAGGTGGAACCGGGGGATGATGCGGGCGTCGGCGAACCGGAACGTGAAGTGCCGGTCGTGGTAGAGCGGGATCATGGCGGATTGCGGCTGGCAAACCATGTCCGCCCGCTTTCGGTGATCCGCATCTTCTGGTTCCGACTCTGAGGTTTGTCGGGGATCGTCAGTTCGATGAACCCCAGGCTCCGCAGGTGGTCGATGGACTTGTAGAGATGCCCGCTGCGGCTTTTCAGTCCCAGGTGGCCAGCAATCTCCGGGCGGCTCCTCGGCTGACCGGCCACGAACGAGATGATGCGGGCCTCGGTGTCCGTGAGTTCCTGATCCACGGCGTCATGCGCCCCGTCATGCGCCCCGTCATGCGCCTGCACCCCCGGCAACTGAGGGTGGACCGGCAGTTCCACCAGGAAGTACGTCCGCCCGTCGTCGGTCGAGAACCGGGGCGGGGGCGAGCCGTTCTCGGCCATCGCCGCCCGGATGGTCGGGATACCCGTGCAGCGGCCTTCCGTCAGGTCGAGTTCCTTCATGAACTCGCCGATCCGGCGGTTGCGATACCGCCGGGCCACGATCTTGTCGCCGTTCAACGCCTCGGGGCGGATCGAGGCGTCCGGGCCGGGGTAGCTGACGACCTCGATCCCGTCCGGGTTCACCCGGACCTCCACCGGCTCCCGCTGCTCGTAGCTGCGGTGGTAGACGGCGTTCACCACCGCCTCCTCGACGGCCGGGAACGGGTAGTTGAAGGTGCGGGTGGACTCGGCCCGGTCCTTGTGCTTGACGACTCTCTCCCGGATGACATTACTTTCCAAATACCGGAGGGCGTCCCGCACCTGCTCGTGCAGCGGCCCGTGGAACGTCTTCTCGATCAGTTCGCCGCCGCCCGCCCCTCTGGGGAAGATCACCACGTCGATCTGGGCACCGGGCAGGAACGCCCTCGGCTCGTCGTGGAAGAACAGCACGCCGACGTTCCGGGGCTTCACGAACTCGTCGGCCCCGTCCACGATGTTCATCCGCCGCCCCAACTCCGCCAGCGGCATCCTGCTCGCTTCCTTGTGGAGTTCGCTGCCGACCTCTTTCAAGTACGCTTGAAGCAACGTTGGCCGCAAATCGTCCACGTCAGCCTGACGACACCGGCGGTCGTCGAACGGCACGGTCGCCGCCAGTCGTAGGAGTTCCTGCTCGTCCTCGCTGTTCGGCTTCACTTCGACGGTGCTGGAGAACCGGCGGATGTAGTAGTGGTACTCCTTCGTCCTGGCGGTGACGGCACGGGGAGCCTTGTACGGGCGGTTCTGCCCGCCCGGTGCCCACAGCACGATCAGGTTCTTGCCCTGGCACTTTTCGACGCTCAGGACCGGGAAGTAGGTCGGTTGGATGAGGTTGCAGTGACCGAGGAGTTCCCGCTGGATGGGGTCGAGTTGGTTGTCGTTCAGGCCGACCGGCGGAAAGACGGGCTTGCCGTCTACGCTGTCCTGGCCGATGACGACGTACCCGCCGCCCAGGTTCTCGAAGTCGTTGGCGAACGCACAGAGCGTCTTGACGATGGCGTCCGGGTTCCAGCCCGCTTTGTACTCGATCCGGTCGCCCTCGACGGTCCGCTGCCGCAGCAGGTCGTCCAGGTTCAGGGGTAACTTCCCGGACATCCCACGTCCTCGAACGGTACGCCGTCGTTCGTGATAGTTTACCGACCGGGCGGCGAGTGCCGACCGCCGTGGCCGTCGGCTGCAGGCGGGGTCAACACCCAGGATTGGGACACGCCGGGAGGGCAGTCGGTGTCAGAGAGAGGAGGTCGGGAGTCGGGTCGAACGGGATCGGGACGGGCACCGAAAGGGGCACCGTATCGGCTGGAAACGGCACCGAATCGGCTGTAAAGTGAGCTAGGCCGCCTCCCCAACGCAACGCCGGGAAGGCGGCCTAAGTGCTTGTAACGAACGGGCTAAAAGAGTTGCGGCGGTAGGATTTGAACCTACGACCTCCAGGTTATGAGCCTGGCGAGCTAACCGGGCTGCTCCACGCCGCGTCGTGTTGTGAAGGTATCATAGCGGCCCTCACGCCGAAGAAAAGGGGGAGCGCCCGGTTCGCCCCGATCCCGCCGGTTTGACCCCGCCGGCGCCGCCACCTACGATAATCCACCACAACTTCGCCCGGCCGACCGGCCCGTCCGCGACGAGACCCCCCGTGCCCACCCCGCCCGTCGTCGTCGTCTGCCTCGGCGGGCTGTTCTGCCTCGCCCCGCTCGCCGTCTACCTCCTCTGGCTCGGCCTCGTCACCCGCCGGGACCGCCCCACCGTCCTGTCCGGGCCGCTCGACTTCGCCGCCCTCGCCGCCGGCCTGTCCGGGTTCGTCCTGTTCGGCGGCGGCCTCGTCCTCACCCTCCTCCAGTCCAACTTCCGCTACCTGATGCGCGGCAACTTCGAGTCTCTCCGCAAGGCGTGGGGCGACGAGCAGAACACCTGGATCCTCCTGTCCGCCCTCTACCTCCTCGCCGTCGTCGGGGCGGTCGCCCTCACCCTCGCCGCCCGCCGCCGGTCCCTCGTCGTGTACAACGTCGACCCGGACGAGTTCGAGGCGACCGTCGGCGAGGTGTTCGACCGGCTCGGCCGGCCGGTCGAGCGGAAGGGGCGGGCGTGGGTCGGCGGCGGCCCGCTGTTCGAGCTGGACCGGTTCGACGGCGGGCGGACGGTCACCCTCCGGTGGGTGTCGAAGGACGCCGCCCTGTTCGCCGAGGCCGAGCGGCTCATCCGGGAGGCGGTCGGGAACACCCCGGCCGACGACAACCCGGCGACCCGGTGGCTGATGTCCGCGGCCGGCGGGGCCGGGTTCTCGGCCGGCTGCTTCTTCGGCCTCATCCTCGTGTACGTCTTCTCCCGCTGACCCGCCCCCCGGCAATCCGCGAACTTCGCTCCGGTCCGGCCGGCCGGCCGGCCGATACCACCGGCACACGCGCCGGCGGGCGACCGCCCGGCCGGCCCACGGAGGGACCGGAGATGAAGCGGACCATGATGGCCCTGGCGGCGGCCGCCGGGCTGGCGGCGTTCGCCGGGACCGCGGCGGCCGACCACGGCGGGTTCGCCCCGCCGCGGGGCGGGTCGGGCGTCCCGTCGATGGGGATGGGCGGGCCGGGCACCCTGCTCGGGGCCGGCGACCTGCCGCCCGGCCGCGGCCCGGACTGCTACGGCTGGAACCCGCTGTTCAAGCGGCTGTTCCGGTCGAAGGACTCGTGCGGGACGGCCGGCTCGACCCACAACCCGCTGGCGAACCCGGCGAACTGGGCGGCCGGCGGGTACGGGCAGGGCGGCCCGGCGTACAACCCCCAAGGGTTCCCGCCCGGCGCCTACGGCCCGAACGGACCGATCCAGCAGGGGACGCTGGTGTTCCCGCACCACACGTTCGTCCGCAGCCCGCGCGACTACTTCATGGAGAACGTGCAGAAGTGACGACGGCGCAGGGCGAGCCGGGAGCGTGAGCGACCGGAGGGCGCCAACCCCTCCGGTCGCTCACGCTCCCGGCTCGCCCTGCGGACCGTTCCCCGGCTACTAATCGCACATGCCCGCCGTCCGCCGCCTCGTGCTCGTCCTCGGCGACCAACTCGACCTCGCGTCCGCCGCCCTCGACGGGTTCGACCCCGGCCGCGACGCGGTGTGGATGGCCGAGGTGGCGGACGAGTCGACCCACGTCTGGACGCACAAGGCCCGGATCGCCCTGTTCCTCGCCGCCATGCGGCACTTCCGCGACGACCTCCGCGCCCGCGGGTTCGCCGTCCACTACCGGCAACTCGACGACCCCGACAACCGCGGGTCGCTCGCCGCCGAACTCGAACGCTCGGTCGCCGAGTTGAAACCGGCCCGGCTGGTCGCGGTCGAGCCGGGCGAGTACCGCGTCCGGGAGGCGCTGGCCGCGACGGCTCAGCGACTCGGCGTCCCGCTCGACGTCCTCCAGGACCGGCACTTCTTCTGTTCGACCGACGAGTTCCAGCGGTACGCCCGCGGCAGGGAACTCCGGATGGAGTTCTTCTACCGCGAGCTGCGGAAGCGGACCGGCGTGCTGATGGACGGCGGGAAGCCGTGCGGCGGGGCGTGGAACTACGACCGGGAGAACCGCGGGAGCTTCGGGAAGGGCGGGCCGGGGATGTTCGTCCCGACCCCGGCGTCGTTCCCGGCCGACGCCGTCACCCGCGACGTGCTCGCGCTGGTCGGGGAGCGGTTCGCCGATCACCCGGGGTCGCTCGCCCGCTTCGACTGGCCGGTCACCCGCGACTCGGCCCTCGCCGCCCTCGCCGACTTCGTGGAGAACCGGCTGCCGGACTTCGGCCCCCGGCAGGACGCGATGTGGACGGCCGAGCCGTACCTGTACCACTCCCGGCTGTCGGCGGCGCTGAACCTGAAGCTGCTCGGCCCGCGGGAGGTGGTCGCGGCGGCGGAGGCGGCGTACCGCGACGGCCGGGCGTCGCTGGCGTCGGCGGAGGGGTTCGTCCGGCAAGTGCTCGGCTGGCGGGAGTACGCCCGCGGGGTGTACTGGCTGCACATGCCGGGGTACCTCGACCGGAACGCCCTGGGGGCGACCCGCCCGCTGCCGCGGCTGTACTGGACCGGGGAGACGGACCTGAACTGCCTGCGGCACGCGGTCCGGCAGACGCTGGAGTACGGGTACGCCCACCACATCCAGCGGCTGATGGTGCTCGGGGTGTTCGCGCTCTTGGTCGGGGTGGACCCGAAGGCGGTGCACGGGTGGTACCTGGCGGTGTACGTGGACGCGGTGGAGTGGGTGGAGCTGCCGAACTCGCTCGGGATGTCGCAGTACGCGGACGGCGGGGTGATGGCGTCGAAGCCGTACTGCGCGAGCGGGAGGTACGTCGACCGGATGAGCAACTACTGCCGCGGCTGCCGGTACGACCCCGGGAAGGCGGTCGGGGACGCGGCCTGCCCGTTCACGACGCTGTACTGGGACTTCCTGCTGCGGCACCGCGACCCGCTCGCCGCCAACCCGCGGACGTCCGCCCAGGTGAAGAACCTCGACCGGCTGACGCCCGCCGACCGCGCCGCGGTCCGCGGGCAGGCGGACCGCTTCCGGGCGAGCCTGTTGTGAGTTGGCCGGGCCGCCGGCGGCCGCTACGCTGACGGTGCCGCGCGGAGGGGTCGCCCGTGTCGAAGCGTGTGCCGGTCGGGCTGTCGTACGGGGACGAGGCGTTCGTCTCGCTGGTGTTCGGCGCGGTCGGGGCGGCCGGGCTGGGCGCGGCGGCGTTCGCGGCCGGCAGCCCGTGGTGGGGGGCCGGGGCGCTCGGCGTCGCCGCCCTCTGCGCCGTCCCGGCCGTCCTGCGGTACGACCACGTCCGGAAGAACCGCCGCTGGCTGGCCGCGACCGCCGGCGGGTTCGAGTTCACCGACTACCGGGGGCGGGTGACGGTCCCCGACGCCGAGGTCACCGACGTCGCGGTTGTCGAGAAGTCGGTTTACCTCGGCGGCCCCGCCCCGGTCCGCCGCCGGCGGGTCCGGTTTGCGTTCGACGCGGGGGAAGGGGAGCGGGCGTTCACGTTCACGCAGCTGCTCGCCCCCGGTGCCGCCGACCCCCTCGGCCCGGCGCTGGAGCGGGCGCTGGCGGACCTCGCGGACCGCACGGCCCAAGGCTTGCGCCGCGGCCGGGAGTTGTCCGGGGACGGCTGGGTGCTGACCCGGACCGGGCTGACGGCGGCCGACCCGGCCGGCGGGCGGACCGTCGTGCCGCTCGCCGACGTGTCGGCCGTGGACGTGGTGGACCACGCCGTCTGCGTGTGGGCGCGCGGGGCCGACGCCCCGGTGTTCCGCCGCCCGCTGTCGTCCGCCGGGGCGTCGGTGCTGCGCCGGGTGCTCCCCGGCCTGCTCGCCGACCGCCCGGCGGCGGACCCCGCGCCGGCCGGCGCCGGGCCGGAGCCGGCGGGCGGGTTCGGCCGGGTGATCTTCTCCCGCGAGGGCGGCCGCCGGGGCGAGGAGTTCCGCATCGCCGTCGCCCTCGTCGTGATGGCCGTGCTGCTGGGGTCGCTCGCGGTCTGGTACGCGGCCGCCGAGTGGTGGGAGACGCCCGGGGCGCGGGCGGCGGCGCTCGTCGGGCCGGCCCTGCTGCTCGGGGCGGGGTGGGGGGCGGTCGCGGTCTGGGCCGGGCGGCGGGACGTGTTCCGGTGCCACGAGCGGGGCATCGTCCACGCCACCTGGCGCGGCACCACCGCCCTCGAGTACCGCGACCTCGGGGCGTTCACCTACTCGGGGACGCGGCGGTTCGTGGACGGGATGTACATGGGGACCGACGTGGACCTGCGGTTCGACCCGCTCCGCCCCGAGGCCGGGCCGGGCGTCCGGTACCGGGCCACCGTCCAGTTCGACGACAAGGAGCTGGACGGCCTCCGCGACTTCGTCAGTCGGGCGCTCGCCGGGCACATGCTCGCCCGGCTGCGGGCCGGGCAGGACGTGCCGTGGACGCCGCAGCTCGCGCTCACCCCCGGCGGGCTCGCCGTCCGCCGCGCGGGGAAGGCCGACGCCGGGCCGGCGCGGGTCGTCCGGTACGACCAGGTCGGCGCGCACGAGTTCAAGGACGGCGTGTTCCGCCTCCACACCGCCGGGGACTACGGCCGCCCGGTCACCGAGCGGGTGTCGGAGCGGAACTTCTTCCCGGGGTACTACCTCCTCCTGCTCCTGACCGCCCCGGCCGGCGAAGAGGGCTGACGTGACGGACTCGTCCCCGCGGTGGATGTCCTTCGTGCTCGCCCTCGCCGGGGTGTACAACCTTGCCTGGGGGGCGTGGACGATCGTGTTCCCGACCGCGTCGTTCGCCCTCTCGGGGATGCAACTCGCCGACAAGCCGCTCCACTACCCGCAGCTGTGGCAGTGCATCGGCATGATCGTCGGCGTCTACGGCGTCGGCTACCTGATCGCCGCCCGCGACCCGGCCCGGCACTGGCCGGTGGTGCTCGTCGGCCTGCTCGGCAAGGTGTTCGGCCCGGTCGGGCTGGCGGTCGGCGTGCTGATGGGGGAGTCGCCGCCGGCCGGCCTCATCACGATCATCCCGAACGATTTGATCTGGTGGGTGCCGTTCGCCCTGATCCTGCGCCACGCGTACCGGGTGAACGGGGGGCGACCATGACGGGGCCGGACGTGCTGGTCGTCGGCGGCGGGCTGGCCGGGCTGTGCTGCGGCCGGGAACTCGCCCGCCGGAACATCTCCTTCACCATCCTCGAAGCGTCCGACGGCGTCGGCGGGCGGGTACGGACAGACGAGGTGGACGGGTTCCGGCTCGACCGCGGGTTCCAGATCTACCTCGCCGCGTACCCCGAGGGGAAGCGCGTCCTCGACCTCCCGGCCCTCGACCTGAAGCCGTTCACCCGCGGGGCGCTGGTGCGGGTCGGGGGGAAGTTCCACCGCGTCGCCGACCCGCGGAGCGAGCCGCTCGGGGCCGCCGCGTCGCTGTTCAACCCGGTCGGCACGCCGCGCGACAAGCTCCGGATGCTGCGGCTGTACCGCAAGCTCGGCCGGGACGGCGACGAGGACGCCGTCCCGGACGGCCCGACCGCCGACTTCCTGGCGTCCGCGGTCGGGTTCACCCCGGCGATGACCGACCGGCTGTTCCGCCCGTTCTTCGGCGGGGTCAGCCTGGACAAGTCGCTGGCCACGTCGGCCCGGTTCTTCCGGTTCGTGATCCGCACGTTCGCGGCCGGTCCGGGGGCGGTGCCGGCGCTCGGGATGGGGGCGATCCCGCGGCAACTCGCGGCCGGCCTGCCGGCCGGGGCGGTGCGGCTCGGGGCGCGGGCCGAGGCGGTGAGTGACACCGGGGTGACACTGACCGGCGGGGAGCGGCTGGCGGCGCGGGCGGTGGTGGTCGCGGCGGAGGGGCCGGCCGCCGCCCGGCTGCTCGGCGGGCGGGTTCCCGACCCCGGGTCGAACGGCAGCACCGCCTTGTACTACGCCGCTGCGAGGCCGCCGCTTCCCGAGCCGATCCTGGCGCTCGACGGGGAAGGGCGGGGGCCGGTGAACAGCGTGGTGGTGCTGTCGAACGCCGCCCCGGCGTACGCCCCGCCCGGGCAGGCGCTGGTGTCCGTGTCGGTGGTCGGCATCCCCGCGGAGGACGACGCCGAACTCGACCGCCGCGCCCGCGGGCAGTTGACGGACTGGTTCGGGCCGGACGTGGCCGGGTGGCGGCTGTTGCGGGTGTACCGCATCCCGCACTCGCTCCCGAACCAATCCCCGGGGAAGCTCGACCCGTGGCGGCGGCCGGTGCGGCTGGGCCGCGGGCTGTACGTCTGCGGCGACCACCGGGACAACGGGTCGATCGACGGCGCGATGGTGAGCGGGCGGCGGGCGGCCGAGGCGGTCGCCGGGGAGTTGGGCGCGTAGCCCGGAACCGGGTCGGGCGCGGCGGGTTGGATGGGTACACGTCCCCCGCGTCCCCCGAGGTCCGACGATGATTCTCTTCTGGGCCCTCACCGCCGCCCCGTGCCTTCTCGTCCCGGCGAAAGCGCCCGCCCCGGCCCGGCCGAACGTCGTGTTTCTCCTCGCCGACGACCTCGGGTACGGCGACCTCGGCTGCACCGGCCACCCGTACGCCAAGACCCCGGCGATCGACCGCCTCGCCAAGGACGGGACGCTGTTCAAGAACTTCTACGCGGCCGGGGCGACGTGCTGCCCGAGCCGCACCGGGTTCATGACCGGGCGGTTCCCCGCCACCTTCCCGAAGTACCCGGCCGCGTTCGGCTTCTCCGGCGCCCCGACCGCCACCGACCTGCTGAGGGCGGCCGGGTACAAGACCGGGCACTTCGGGAAGTGGCACATGGGCGACGAGCAGAAGCCCGGCACGTTCGGCCTCGACGCGGTCAAGGTGATGGGCGGGAACCGCCGCGACCCGGCCGGGCGGGACGCCGAGATCGCGGCCGCGGCGATCGACTTCATCACGGCGAACAAGGCCGGCCCGTTCTACGTCAACGTCTGGTTCCACACCCCGCACAACCCGGTCCGCCCGCCGCCCGCCTTCGCCGACCGGTTCAAGGGCCTCGCGGTCAAGCCGGCGGACTTCGCCAACCCCGACACCCTCGCCCACTTCGACCGGTACAAGAAGCTCGGCGGGAACCTGGACGACGGGATGCGGAACTACCTCGGGGACGTGTCCCAACTCGACGACCAGGTGGCCCGGGTGCTGAAGGCGCTGGACGACCTCGGGCTGCGGCAGAACACGGTCGTGGTGTTCACCAGCGACAACGGCCCGGCGAACTGCACCGGCGGGGACGAGGACGGGGACGGGAAGCGGGACGACAAGCTGAAGGAGAACATGCTCGGCACCGCCGGCCCGTTCCGCGACCGGAAGCACAGCCTGCACGACGGCGGGGTCCACCTGCCGTTCCTCGTCCGCTGGCCGGGCAAGGTGCCGGCGGGGCGGGCGGACGGCAAGACGGTCACCGCCGGGGTGGACTGGCTCCCGACGCTCGGCGCGCTCGCCGGGGTGAAGTTCGACCCGGCGAAGTTCGACGGCGAGGACGTGTCGGACGTGTGGCTCGGGGCGGAGCGGCCGCGGGCCAGGGACCTGTTCTGGAAGGCGTCGAACCCGCGGGACACGCCGGTCGTCCTGCGCGGCACCTGGAAGCTGCACCAGCCGGTCCGCAAGGGCGAGGTCGAGCTCTACGACCTGTCCGCCGACCCGGGCGAGCGGCAGAACCTGGCGGCCAAGCACCCGGACCAGGTGAAGGCGCTCGGGGCCGCCCTGAAGAAGTGGAACGACGGCCTGCCGACGAGCTACGAGAAGGGCAACGCGAAGGACGAGTGACCCGGTTCCCGGGTAGAAGCGGCCGGGGTTGTAGTCCCGGCTTCAGCCGGTGCCGGGCGAAGACCGGCTGAAGCCGGGACTCCAACACCGGCCGCCGATTCCCGGGATGCGTACGAGTGGTTCTTGTGGCACAGGTCTCCGACCTGTGAAGCCGCCACAGGTCGGAGACCTGTGCCACAAGGCCACACGGGCCGCCCGTCACACGAGGTCCTCGAACCGCCGGACGCGGCGGTCCGACGCCGGGTGGGCGCCGGCCCAGTCCACGTGCACCGCGCTCAGCCCGGCCGCGGCCGCACCCTCGAAGTCGTTCTCCACGTCGTCGCCGACGAACAGCACCTCGCCCGGCTCGCACCCGGCGGCCCGCACCACCTCCCGGAAGAACTCCGCCGCGGGCTTCCGCCACCCGACCGCCGCGCTGACCACCACCCGGTCGCGCAGCGGGGCCAGCTCCGGGAACCCGCCCAGCACCGCCAGCAGCCGCGAGTCGTAGTTCGACCCCATCCCGACGACGAGGCCGCGGGCCGCGAGTTCGGCGACCGCCCGCCCGACCCCGGGACTCAGCTTCCACGCCGCCGGCGTCGCGAAGTGCTCGTACAGCGCGGCGAAGCAGGCGTCCGGGTCGCCGACCCCGCGGAGCGACGCCGACACGATGTGCCGCCACCGCTCCCGCTCCCGCCCCTCCGACGTCACCCACCCCGCCGCCCGGTCCACCGCCTCCTGCACCCGGTACGCCTCGACGAACCGGGCCTTCACCGCGTCGGCCGACAGGGCGAGGCCGTTGCGGCGGGCCACCTCCGCGTACACCGCCGGGGCCGACACCGCCGGGAACAGCACCGTCCCGACCGCGTCGAAGAACACCGCCCGGGTGCCCGGCGGGATCATCGGTCGGCCCCGTTCGGGGCCGGGCGGCGCCCCTTCGGCCCCGGCAGCACCTCCCGCGGCGCGGTCGGGCCGACCGGCCGCGTCGGCAGCCGGCTGACCCGGCGGGCGGCCGGCTTTGCCGCGTCCGGCAGGCCGCGGGCGGCCTGCGCCGCGACCGCCACCTTCAGGACGTGGACCCCGCCGCGGAACACGATGAACCCGACGAACGTGAGCGGGGCGGCCGAGAACACCCGCCGCTCCAGGAGCAGCCGGTACGCCTCCCAGAAGGCGAGCAGCCCGGCCGCCACCAGCACCCACCCGGCGACCTCGCGCGCCCAGTACGTGAACCTCATCCCGTGCCCCCCGGTTGGTCCGCCGCCCCGCCCCCGGCCCGCTTCTTCCCCCACACCCGCCACTTCTCCAGCCGCGACCGCTCCCGCTTCGTCTCCAGCCACCCGCCGTCCTGGACGATCATCGCCCCTTCCGCCGGCCCCATCGCCCGCAGCCGCCAGTATCCGAACACGAGCCGGGCGAGGAGGGTGGCGAAGAACAGCATCCCGGCCAGCAGGACGAACCGGGAAAGGTTCGGGGGCATGGCCCCCTCCGGCCGCGCGCGGAGCGGCCCGCGGGCCTCCTGCGCCCACCGGAACGGCCAGCCCTCCCCCGGCACCACCTCGACCCCGGTCGCCACCCGCCAGACGAGCTGCCCGGCCACCACCGCGACCGCCGACGCCCCGAGCAGCACGGCGAACTCGTTCGCCGACATCAGCGCCGGCGGGCGGCGGGCCGGGGGGTCGTCCGGGCGGCGGTCCGGCCCCTCGAACGCCACCCCCTGGCGGACGAACCCGAACAGCCGGAACTGGGCCGCGGCGTACACCAGCACGGCCGCCGCGAGCATCAGGTCCTGCGGGCGGAACCGGCCGTCGGCGATCTCGTACGGGCTCTCCGTCCCCAGGTCCGGGAGGCCGAGCGGGAAGACCGAGAAGTACGCGACCAGGGCGAGGACGAGGCCCGGGGCGGTGACCCACCGGAACAGCACCCCGGTCGCCCCGACGACCGCCACCAGCAGCCCGCCGACGTCGCTCCCGTTCTCGAACAGGACGAGGAAGATGACCGCCAGGGCGGCCAGGGCGGCGATCGTGTACGTCCGCACCGCCGGGTCGTTGAACAGCACCGCGAACGTCGCCCGCTGGTCGAGTTCCGCGGACCCGTCGGCCCGGTCCGGGCCGACCGGCTCCGGCGGGTCGGGGACGACTTCGTACGGCGGGGGGGAACTCATGTCGTGCCCGGTTCTGGTGGCACAGGCATTCCTGCCTGTGCCGTGTTTCCCGCACAGGCAGGAATGCCTGTGCCACCGAACGCCCACTCACCGCCGGGACCGCAGCCCGCGGACCCGGTCGAGCCGGTCCAGCACCACCCGGACCGGGTCCCCGTCGTTCACCCGCATGACCGTCGCCCCGGCCCGCCCCAGCTCCCGCCGCAGCGCCCGGAACGACTCGTGGTACTGCCGGGTCAGGCTCGCCCGGACGAACCGCGCCAGCCCGCCCTCCCGCCGCCCGGGCCGGCCACCGTCCGCGTCCGCCTCCGGGTCGTCGGGGGACGGCACGTCCGCCGGCCACGGGACGATCACCAGCAGGTGGTGGTGCCGGGCCCGGGCCGCCCGGCACGCCCGCACCACCGGGGCCAGGTCCGACCCCAGCTCCGCCAGGTCGGCCAGCACCACGTACAGCTCGTTGTCCCGCGCCCGCCCGACCGCCCGCACCAGCGCCCCGGCCAGCACCGCCGCCTTCCCGGCGCACCGGAACCGGTACCGCCCCCGGTCGTCGTACAGCGGGACCGGGCACCGCAGGAGGTGGTGCCGGAGGAACGCGGACGCCCGGGCGGCGTACGCCCCGTCGTCGTGGACGTACCGCTCGACCGGGCCCGGCCCGGCCCCGTCCTGCAGCGCGAACAGGGCGGCCAACTGCTTCCGCTTGGTCAGCTCGCGCTTGCGCTCCCCGAACCACCCGCGGATGCCGTGGAAGAACCAGAAGACCAGGGCGAGCATCGCCGGCGGGAAGAAGGTCACGACGAACACCAGCAGCATCCACCCGATCTTCAGCGGGAACGCCCACCCGGACGGGGTGAGCGAGGCGGCGTAGTTGACCGCCCGCAGGAGCCACGTCCGGGCGCCGATCAGCACCTGCGTGTCCCACGCGGCCCGGTCCGCGAACGCCCCGGGGTGGAAGATGCCGACGTAGATCGACCGCAGCCCGAGCATGAACAGCACGAGTCCGAACAGGATGAGAGCCGGGGCGACCCAGCCGAACTTCCGGTCGAGCAGCGGCATCCACAGCCGCGAGAGCGGCATCGCGTTCGCCCGCTTCGCCATCAGCTCCGGGTACAGCTCCTGGGCGAGCGGGTACGCCCGGCGGGTCAGCACCTCGGCCGGCACCCCGGCCACCCCCGGCTGGAGCGACGACGCCTCGGCCAGCCGGCGGAGGACGCCGATCATGTGCTGCTTGGTCCGGGCCGGCGAGCTGCCGGTCGCGTCGTGCTCGTCGAACGTGGTCAGCCCGACCAGGTCGCGGTTCGCCGCCGCCGCCTGGGCGACCCCGGCGGCGACCGCCGCCATCCGGGTCAGCAGGGTGTTCCCGGGCGGGCCGAGCCGGACCCCGTCGGTGGTGTCGAGGAACAGGACCGTGCGGACCGGGACGTCGTTCTCGAACTCCTTGGTGATGAGCCGGTCCCGGCGGGCGGACGCCTTCCACGCGATCGTCTTCGGCGGGTCGCCCGGGCGGTAGTCGCGGAGGTCCAGCAACTCGCTCCCGGACCCCGGCAGCCGGAGCCGGTGGGCCCCCGGCGGGGGCAGGGTGTTGAACCGCTTCGTCGCCCGCTGCCGGCCCTCGTCGTCGGCCAGCGGCGGGAGCACCAGGTACTCGACCGGGGCGCGGAGGAAGACGCGGCGGAGGAAGAACCCGTTCGCGTCGGCGACCCGGACCTTCACCCCCTCGAACCGGAGCACCCCGAGCGCCGGGGCGGTCAGGGCGTAGGCGACCTCGACCTCGCCGCCGGCCGGCAGGCGGACGAACCGCCGGGCCGCCCCGCGCCCGCCCTCGGCCGCCACCGCCGGCCGGTCCTCGACCACCGCGAACGGGACGTCGAAGGTGGACGGGTTGCGGACCGTCACCCGCACCTCGAACGGCAGCCCGGCCCACACCATCGGCACCTCGCGCCCGCCCTGGAGCACGTGCCGGGTGACCGCGAGCCGGGACACCGCCGCGCACGACCGGGTCTGGAACGCGACCCACTCGGCCGCGAACCAGAGCAGCAGGGTCAGCCCGACGAGGGCGGGGGCGACGGAGTAGTACGGGACGACGAGCGCCCCGACGGCCAGCACCAGGCCGGTGACGACGAGGAACCAGGTGCCGCGGGGGGTCAGCATGGGATGTCGTGGGTCCGTCCCGTTTAGCCGCGACGCGGAGTCCGCGGAGCGGAGCGCGAGGCGCCTCCCGCGCTCCGCTCCGCGGACTCCGCGTCGCGGCTAAACGGTCTCCAGTACGGGCACCGCGTGGAGCACGTCGCGGACCACGTCGGCGACGTACTTCCCCTCGATCTCGGCCTCGGGGCGGAGGATCAGCCGGTGCCCGAGCACCCCGAACGCGACCGCCTGCACGTCCTCGTGGGTGAAGAAGTGCCGGCCCTCCAGGACCGCCCGGGCGCGGGCGCACCGCAGCAGGTTCAGGGCCGCCCGCGGGCTCGCCCCGAGCGCCACGTCCGGGTGCTTCCGCGTCTCCTCGGCGAGCTGCACGATGTACTCGTACAGCACGTCCGCCCCGTACACCGCCGGCAGCTTCCGCTGCAGCGACAGGATCAGGTCCGGGGTGAACATCGGCTCCACCGCCACCGGCGGCCGGCTGTGCAGCCGGAGCAGCCCGACCTCGTGCTTGAACCCCGGGTACCCCATCTCGACCCGGAGCAGGAACCGGTCGAGCTGGGCTTCCGGGAGGCGGTACACGCCCTCCTGCTCGACCGGGTTCTGGGTCGCCAGGACGAGGAACGGCAGGGTCAGCGGGAGCGACGCCCCGTCCACCGTCACCTGGTACTCCTGCATCGCCTCCAGGAGCGCCGACTGCGTCTTCGCCGGGGCCCGGTTGATCTCGTCGGCCAACAGCACCTGGGTGAAGATCGGCCCCTTGCGGAGGACGAAGTCGTTCGCGTTCCGGTCGAAGATCGACGTGCCGGTGACGTCCGACGGGAGCAGGTCCGGGGTGAACTGGACCCGCTGGTACTGGCAGCCGAGGAGCCGGGCGAACACCTTCGATAGGGTGGTCTTCGCCACCCCCGGGACGCCCTCCAGCAGGACGTGCCCGCCGGCCAGGAGGGCGATCAGCAGCTGCTGGGTGACGGCCTCCACCCCGACCACGACGCGGGCCACCTCGGCCGCCACCTTCCGGGACAACTGCTTCGCCTGGCCGGCCAGCTCGCGGGCGACGGCGCCGTCGGGCGCCGGGGCGTCGGTCGGGGCCGCACTCATCCCACACTCCGTGGTATCACAAGCCCGGGCGAGCGGGGGGCGTGAGCCCCCTGACGCGCCGCCGGATCAGGGGGCTCACGCCCCCCGCTCGCCGGCCGCCGCGACGGCGGCCGCGAACCGCCACTTCCCGTCCGCGTGGGCCTGCCGGAGCCGGCCCAGGTACGGCTCCAGGTCGCGCCACCGGGCGGCCGGCACCTCCTGCGGCGGGCCGTACGCCAGCGCCCAGAACTCCTTCACCGCCTCCCGCAGCGAGGCCGGCCGCCGCACCACCGGGGCGACCACCAGCCGAGGCTGCGGGGCGCCGGGCCACCCGCCGGCCCCGACGGAGGCGAAGAACTCGCGGACCAGGTCGCGCACCGGCTCGTACAGGTTGTCGCGGCGGACCAGCTCCCGCTGCCGGCGGTCGAACACCCCGGGCGGGCCGGCCGGGGCGCCGGGGACGTTCGGCGGCGGGGGGGCGTCGGTCGGCTTGCGGGCCCCGAGCGCCCGCCGGACCAGGTACCAGGTGGCGTACACCGCGGCGGCGACCAGGAGGAACCGGGCGACCGCCGGCAGCCCGACCGACCGGTCCAGGAGGCGGTCCGGCACCTCGTTCCGCTGGATGTCCTCGAGGGCGCCCTCGGCGATCGCGGTGAACTTCTCCTGGAGCTTGCCGAGGTCCGGCATCGGGAACCCCGGGTTCGCCTTGTCGAACGCCTTCCGGAGGCCGTCGAACTGATCGACGACCTGCCCGTTCTCGACGAACAGGCAGCGGGACCGCCGCCCCGGGCCGCGGAGGTAGTCGACCACCCGGGCCGCGAGCACAAGGTTGTCGGTCTCCGGCTCCAGCAGCATCTGGTTGATGAACACGCTGTGGTCGCCCATCGCCAGGAGCCGGTACCCGGTCTGGTTGTTCAAGTCCGGCCCCGCCCCGCCGGCGGCGAACACGGCCCCCTGCGGCAGGGCCGCCCAAGGGCCGGGGCGGAAGTGGGCGAGGTGGGACCCCCGGTGGAAGACCGCGAGCGCGTACTGGAATTCACCGCCGTACCGGACCGTAAGGTAGGCGGGCTTGTTGGTGGCAACCCGGGTGAGGCCGACGAACAGCCCGGCGAGCGGGTCATCGGGGGGCGGGGCGTGCGCGTGGTCCGCGGGGGTCGGGACGACGAACGGGCAGTCCTGCCGGCCGCCCAGGCCCGACCCGAACGCGGCCCGGACCCGGTCGTGGCCGATCTGCCCTTGGTTCTGCGACCCCAGAGCCGTCGGGAGGTCCGACGCGACGAGGGCCGCCCCGCCGACCCGGACGGCCTCTTGCGCCGGGTCGCGGTTGAAGCCCGGGGCGGAGCCGAGAACGATGACGATGACGTCGTCGGTCAGCCCCTGCCACATCCGGCCGTTGGCGAAGTTCCGGTCCCAGTGGAAGAACTCGCGCTGGGTGACCGGCTTCACCCCGGCCGAGTCGAGCAGGGCGCGGAACAGGTCCGTCCCGTCCGGGAAGACCTGCACCGGGGCGGCCCGCGGGGCGGGCTGGGCCGGGGCCGGGACCGCCGCGACGGCCAGCGCCCCGAGCACCGCGGCGGACAGGCGGGCGCGGCGCATCAGTGCTCCACCCCCGCGATCAGGCAGACCAGCGCGCGGGCTTCCACCACCTCCGCCCGGGTCAGCGGCTCGTCCAGCGGCGCGTACCGGGCCAGTTCGTACAGCCGGGCCAGGAGCACCGCCCGCTCCCCGCCGGTCCGGGCCAGCTCGGCCAGGGCGTCGGCGATCGCCCCGTGCGTCCAGTTCCGGGCGGCCGGGCCGCACACCAGGACGCTCAGGTACTCGAACGCCTTCACCACGTCCTCGCGGGTGTTGATCGCCCGCGGGTCGATCGGCCAGCCGCCCGGCCCGGCGGCCGCCAGCGCCGGCGCCCCCCGCCCCTCGCCCAGCCCCTTCACCTTCAGCCACACGACCACGCCGAGGACGACCAGGAACAGGATCACGAACGGGACCCACGCCCCGCCGATCCCGCCGCCGGAACCCCACCCCGACCCCCACCCGCCGCCGGACGACCCGCCCGACGGCCGGGGCGGCGGACTCGACCCGCCGCCCCCGCCGCCCCGACTGCCGAAGCCCCAGTCGCCGAGCCGGGGCAGCTTCCAGTCGCCCAGCGACCAGTCGCCCATCGACCACTTCCCGCCGCCGGCCCCGTCGAACAGGTCGCCGAAGGAGCTCCCGTCGGCCCCGCCGTTCTTCAGGAAGTCCCAGAAGCTGTTGCCGCCCTCGTCGGTCAGGTCGAAGTCGAACCCGTTCTCGCCGCCGGCGAGGTCGAACAGCGCCCGCTTCAGATCCGGGGTCTGGTCGAGCGACCCGACGTTCCGCTCCCACAGGGCGGCCAGGGCGTCGAGCGACTTGGCCCGCGGGTCGTCCGGCCCGTCCGGCCGGCCGAACGGGTTCTCGTGCAGGTTGATCGGGTCCTTCTTCTCCGGCGGGGCCGGCGGGTCGGCCGGCCGCTTCGCCGGCGGGTTGGGGACCGGGGGCCGGGCGATTTTGGGATCGAAACCCGGGTCCTGCGGCTTCGGGACGACCGGCGGGTCGTCCGGCCGGGGGGCGTCGTCGGGCCGACCAAACCCCTTCAGGCCGTCGGGGAGGTCCGGCAGGTTGCCGGCTTGGCGCTGCTCGCGAAAGAACTTGGCCAAGTCGTCGGGCGGCATCTTCCCCCCCCCGCCGCGCTCGGCCTGCTCCCGCGCCCGCTCCTTGAGGCGGTTCATCAGCGCCTCGTCCTTGGTGAACTGCCGGATCAGGTCCTCGGCGACCTTCGGGTCGATCCACGGGTTGTTCTTCAGCAAGTGGTCCTTGACCATCTGCCCGAACGGGTCGGCCCCGCCGTCGGCCTTGAGGCGGGCGAGGGCGGCCTTGATCCGGTCGGCGCTGAGGTCCGACGACCACACCTCGTGGGACTCGCGCTGGGGCCAGTGCTGGGCACGGGCGGGCCCGGCGAGCACGGCGGCCGGCCCGAGCAGGGCGGCGGACAGGACGGCGCGGCGGCCGGCGGTCATGGGGCGCCTCGGGGGCGGGACGGCGGGAGGTGGGCGGCCCGGTCACGCTGGGATGCATTGTGGCCGATCCGACCGCCGGAGGCAAGCGGCCGGGCTACCGTAGCACAACCGTCCTCGGGTGTGCCGACGCAACCCGGGTGTGAGGGACTGGTGAGAACCCGGCCCGGCCGGCGCGATCAGGGGTTATTCGATTGCGGGCCGGTCGAAACCCGGCTAAGTTGTGAAGAATCCCTCCCTGCCCGCCGGTATAGTGGTTGACCCGCCCGCGCCGACCCGCCCGCCCGCCTCGCGACAACTCGCCGGAGATGAGCCGATGGCGTCCCGTCCCGCCCTCGTCCTGATCGGTAGCGCCACGGCCGCGGCCGCGTGCCTCGCCGTCGGGTGGTGGGCGCTGTCCGGGTCCCGGCCCCGCGCCGCCGCGTCCGCTCCGCCGGCGTCACCCGCCCCCGCACAGCCCACGCCGGCCACCCCCGTCGCCGCCAAGCCGCCCGCCGAGGACCCGACGTTCCAGACGAAGGTTCTGCCGCTGCTCAAGAAGTACTGCCTCCAGTGCCACAATGCCGACAAGGCGGCCGGCGGGCTGCAACTGGACGGGTACACGAGCGAGGCCCACGCCCGGCGGAACCGCAAGGACTGGGGGGCCGTCCAGCACGCCCTCGCCGCCGGCGACATGCCCCCGGAGAAGAAGCCGCAGCCGACCAAGGAGGAGAAGGAGTTCCTCATCACCTGGATCGAGACCGCCCTCACCAAGGTCGACTGCACCGCCCCCAAAGACCCCGGCCGGGTCACCGTCCGGCGGCTCAACCGGGCCGAGTACAACAACACCGTCCGCGACCTCCTCGCCGTCGACTTCAAGCCGGCCGACGACTTCCCGGCCGACGACGTCGGGTACGGGTTCGACAACATCGGCGACGTCCTGTCGTTCCAGCCGATCCTGCTGGAGAAGTACATGGCGGCGGCCGACAAGGTGCTGGCCGAGGCGCTGAAGGTCCCGGAGCCGGCGAAGAGCTCGAAGCAGTCCTACAACACGCAGCCCATCCAGGTCATCCCGCGCGACGCGAAGACCCGCCCGGCCACCGGCCCGCGGAAGATCACGTTCACGTCCGAGGGGACCGGGTTCCTGGAGAAGTACAACTTCCCGGCCGAGGGCGAGTACGCCGTCCGGTTCCGCGGGTGGGGGACGAAGGTCGGCGGCGAGTTCCCGAGCGTGACCGTCCGGGTGGACGGGAAGGACCTGAAGACGTTCACCGTGGACGCGGAGGCGGCGAAGCCGAAGACCTACGAGGTGACGGCCAAGCTGCCGGCCGGCGAGAAGCGGGTGGCGGTGGCGTTCACCAACGGGTTCACGGACAAGGACAAGAAGGCCCGGGAGTTCGGGCTGGAGGTGATCGAGATCGAGGGGCCGTTCAAGGCCGTGCCCCCGCCGCCGTCCGCGTCGCTGAAGCTGCTGCAGGTGACCAAGCCGGCCGCGGCCGCCGACGCCCCCGCGGCCGCCGAGAAGGTGCTGACGAACTTCGCCCGCCGGGCGTACCGCCGGCCGGTGAAGTCTGAGGAGACGACCCGGCTGATGCGGCTGTTCGCGTTGGCCACGAAGCAGGGCGAGCCGTTCGAGAAGGCGCTGGCCTTGCCGATGAAGGCGGTCCTCGTCTCGCCGCACTTCCTCTACCGGATCGAGGACGACCCGAAGACGCCGGACGGCGTCCGGACGATCAACGACTGGGAGTTCGCCACCCGGCTGTCGTACTTCCTCTGGTCGACCATGCCGGACGAGGAACTGTTCGCGCTCGCCGCCAAGAACGAACTCCGCAAGCCGGCGGTGCTGGAGGCGCAGGTCCGGCGGATGCTGAAGGACCCGAAGGCGAAGGCGCTGGCCGAGAACTTCGCCGGCCAGTGGCTGCAGCTGCGGAACCTGAAGACGGCCGACCCGGACAAGGGGTACTACCCCGGGTGGGACGAGGCGCTGCGGGCGGCGATGGCGAAGGAGGGCGAGGCGTTCTTCGAGCACGTCGTCCGGAACGACCGGAGCATCCTGGAGTTCCTCGACGCCGACTACACGTTCGTGAACGACCGGCTGGCGAAGCACTACGGCATCCCGAACGTCTCCGGGTCGGAGTTCCGGCAGGTGAAGATGCCGGACGGCCGCCGCGGCGGGGTGATCACGATGGCCAGCACCCTGACGGTGACGAGCAACCCGACGCGGACCAGCCCGGTGAAGCGCGGGAAGTGGATCCTCGAGAACATCCTGGGCGCCCCGCCGCCGCCGCCGGCCCCGGACGTGCCCGAGCTGCCGCCGACGCCGCAACTGAAGGGGACGCTCCGCCAGCAGATGGAGCAGCACCGGGCGGACCCGGGTTGTGCGACGTGCCACAACAAGTTGGACCCGCTCGGGTTCGGGCTGGAGAACTTCGACGGGATCGGCGCCTGGCGGACGCAAGACAACAAGCAGTCGATCGACTCGTCGGGGGTGCTGCCGGCCGGAGAGAAGTTCAGCGGGCCGGCGGAGCTGCGGAAGGTGCTGCTCGGGAAGGCCGACCAGTTCCGCCGCTGCTTCGCGGACAAGCTCGTTACCTTTGCCCTCGGGCGGGGTTTGGAGTATTACGATAAGTGCGCCCTGGACGACGTCGTCGCCGCCGGGAAGGCGAAGGGCGACACGTTCTCGGCCGTGGTACTCGCGATCGTGAAATCCGACCCGTTCCAGAAGCGCAAGGGTAAGCGCACCGAGTAGGTGCTGTACGCATAGGGGCGGCGGACTGATCACCGCCTTCCGGACCCCACAGGCCCTCACGGAACCATGCCGATGAAGACCGCCGTCACCCGCCGGGCCGTGCTGAAGGGGCTGGGGACCGCCGTCGCCCTGCCGTGGCTGGAGTCGCTGGCCGGGGCCGCCCCGGCGGCGGCCGCGGCGTCCGGCCCGCCGCGGCGGCTCGCCTTCCTGTACGTCCCGAACGGCGTGGTCATGGGGGACTGGACCCCGAAGGCGGCCGGGCCGCTCGGCGAGCTGCCGGCCATCCTGAAGCCGCTCGAAGCCGTGAAGGGGCACCTGAACGTGATCTCCGGGCTGGCGTGCGACAAGGCCCGGGCCAACGGCGACGGCCCCGGGGACCACGCCCGGGCGATGTCCGCGTTCCTCACCGGCCGGCAGCCGCGGAAGACCCACGGGGCGGACATCCGGGTCGGGATGTCGGCCGACCAGCACGTCGCCGCGGCCGTCGGGGACGCCACCCGGTTCCCGTCGCTGGAGCTCGGGATCGAGCGCGGGCTGAACGCCGGGAACTGCGACAGCGGGTACTCGTGCGCGTACTCGGCGAACCTGAGCTGGCGGTCGGAGAGCACCCCGAACGCCAAGGAGACGGACCCGAAGCAGGTGTTCGAGCGGCTGTTCGGCGGGGGCGGCGACGCGAAGGACGTGGCCGAGGCCCGGGCGAAGCGAGAGCTGTTCAACAAGAGCATCCTCGACTTCGTGAACGAGGACGCGAAAGGGTTGGACAAGACCCTGGGGTTGGGCGACCGGAAGAAGCTGGACGAGTACCTCTCCAGCGTCCGGGAGGTGGAGCAGCGGATCGAGAAGGCCCGGCAGGGGGCCGGGAAGCCGGTCGCGAAGCCGAACATGGCGGCCCCCGCGGCCCGCGACGGGACCTACTGGCGGGAGAACGTCGCCGAGCACATGCGGCTGATGGGCGACCTGCTGGTGCTGGCGTTCCAGACCGACCTGACCCGGGTGGCGACGTTCCCGCTGGCCAACGACGGGAGCAACCGGCCGTACAAGATGCTGGAGGTGTCGGAGGGGCACCACGAGCTGTCGCACCACGGGAGCGACCCGAAGAAGCTGGAGAAGATCAAGAAGATCAACACCTTCCACGTCGAGCAGCTGGCGTACGTCCTCGGCCGGATGAAGGCGGTGAAGGAGGCGAACGGGTCGACGCTGCTGGACAACGCGATGGTGGTGTACGGGAGCGGGATCGGGGACGGGAACCGGCACAACCACGACGACCTGCCGATCCTGGTCGCGGGGAAGGGCGGCGGGTCGCTGCAGGCGGGCCGGCACATCGTCTTCCCGAAGCGGGACGACACCCCGCTGACGAACCTGTACCTGGCGCTGTTCGAGCGGATGGGGGCGGCAGCCAAGTCGTTCGGCGACAGCACCGGCGTGCTGAAGATCTGACCGGCTCACCCGTCCCGCGACGCCAAACGCCCCCGGGCAACCGGGGGCGTTTTCGCATTCGCGTCGGATTCTCCGTTGACCGGCGGCGGTCGTGACAGAATGATGAGCCTCACGGCGCGACTCGCACCCGCGCCGCCCCGTCATCCTCTCCGAGATCCCCGCCATGTGTTGGCACCCGTCCCCGGTGCGGCGGCGCGCCGCCTTCACCCTGATCGAGCTGCTGGTCGTGATCGCGATCATCGCGGTGCTGGTCGGCCTCCTCCTGCCGGTGGTGCAGAAGACCCGGGAGGCGGCCGCCCGGCTGAAGTGCCAGAACAACCTGAAGCAGCTCGCCCTGGCCCTGCACAACCACCACGACTCCGCCGGGTCGTTCCCCCGGTGCCCGAGCCTGGGCGCCACGAGCCTGGGGTGGAACGCGCTCGTGCTCCCGCAGCTCGAGCAGGGGAACATCGGGGCCCTGCTGGACCCGGCCGTCGGGGCGTACGCGGCCGGGGTGAACCGGAACCAGGGGGCGAGCCGGGTGGCGGCGTTCCTCTGCCCGAGCTACCCCGAGGAGCGGTCGAGCAGCACGATCGACAACGTGTCCGGGCAGAACGCCTTCACCACCCACTACGCCGGGAACATGGGCCCGCGGGGCACCAACCCGGCGACCGGGCAGCCGTACCAGGTGAACACCTCGACCGTCCAGGGCGGGCTGGCGTGCGAGGGCGTCCTGCCGTACCACCCGGCCGTGGCGGCTTCCCGGCCGGCCCGGCTGGGGGCGGTGAGGGTGCAGGACGTGACCGACGGGGCGAGCAACACCCTGATGCTGTTCGAGGTCGCCTGGCGGGGGCTGGAACTCTCCCCCGGGTCGCTCCGGGCGTGGCCCCGCGGGTGCCTGTGGGACAACGACTGCACCGCGGCCAAGAACGTGACGAACGCCATGCGGACGGTGAAGTACAACGGGGGCGGGAACTACAACGACATCAGCATGGGGAGCAACCACGCCGGCGGGTGCAACGCCGCCCTGGCCGACGGGAGCGTCCGGTTCCTCCGCGAGGCGGTCGACCTGAACCTGGTGCTGAAGCCGCTCGCCAGCCGGGCCGGCGGCGAGGTGGTGTCGGACTACTGACCCGGCCGGAGAGGTCCGATGCGCGGGCGTGCGGCGGCGAGCCTGGTGGCCCTGGCGGCGGTCCTCGGGTGTGCGGACGAGGGGCCGAAGCGGCACCGGGTGTCCGGGCGGGCCGCGTTCAAGGGCGAGCCGATCCCGTACGGGGACGTGCTCATCACCCCGGACGGGGCGAAGAAGAACGCCGGGGCGCAGGGGATCGCCGCCATCCGGGACGGGGTGTACGACACCGCCCGGGACGGCGGGAAGGGGTACGGGGGCGGGCCGGCGGTCGTCCGGGTGACCGGGCTGACCGGCCCGGGCGGGAAGCTGCTGTGCGAGTGGGAGTTCCAGGCGGACCTCCCGCCGGGCGACGCCACCCACGACATCGACCTGCCGGCGAAGGCCGGGGCCAAGGCCAAACCCGGGCCGGACATCTGACCGCGGCGGCCGTCAGTCCAGGTCGTCTCGGGTGACGAACCGTTCCACCTCCGCCGGGCTTTTCCCCGGCTGCCCACCCGCCGGGGTCAGCCCGACCGAGTTGATGACCCGCCGTGCGGACGGGTCGGGGCGGTCGATGACCGCCTGGTGCAGCACCCCGAGCGGGTTCCCGCCGCCGAGCGGCAGCAGGCTGTTGTTGACTGCGACGACGTGCGCCTCGCCGTGCGGCAACTCCAGTTCCGTCACGAACGGCCGGTACGCCGCCTCCCCTGCCGGGAACATCGGGTTGAACTTGGCGACGAACTCCGGCAGCGGGACGCCGGCCTCGGCCGCGGCGCGGCTGGAGTCAGCGACGAACAGCCGGCCGCGGACGGGGGTCGGCTCGTACCCGAGGAGGAGCAGCGACGCCGGCGGCGCCCCGTCGCGGTGGAGCTTCGAGCTGACCTGCTGGTCGAACCGGCCGAGCCGCTCGACCGCGAAAAGGATGGGGAGCGCGGCGGCGAGGTCGATCATCGCCCGGCGGAGTTCGCGCGAGGTGACCGGCCGGCGGAGCCGCAGCACCGCGAAGCCGGGTTGGTCGACGGCGGCGCGCCACACCCGGGCGAACACCTCCGGGGCGGCGGCCGCCGGGTCGGCGAGGTCGAGGACGAGGGTCACGCGATCAGCCTCCGCCGGCGGCACGCCTCCATGTACGTCGCATCCAACTCGACCGGAACGAAGAAGTCGGCGATGAGCCGGAGAGGCATCGTCGGGAGCGGGTCGCCGACGGTGAAGGCGTTTACCCAGATGTCGATCTGGGGGCGGTTGTCGCGGAGCACCGGCCGGTACGCCGCGGCGTACAGCGGGGGGTCGGGCGGCATCCGGTACTCGGCGGGCATCCGGATCATGCGGACGACCTCGTCGTGCAAGTTCGCCCGCCGCTCGGTCACCACGTCCACGACCAGGACGCTCACCCCTTCGTGCAGGTAACTGGCCACCTTCATGGCGAACGCCTCCCGGGTCGCCGGCTCGTCCTTGTTCCCCGGGCTGACCAGTTCGATGGCGGCGACCAGTTGTCGCCCCCCGGACTGGCGGAACACCAGCACCTCGAACCGGTCCGGGAAGGTGGCGTCGGCCGCGACCGCCGCCCCGGGCTGCCACCCGGACTGGGGCCGGCCGGCCGAACCGTTCGTGCCCGGCGGGGTGCGGGCCGTGGCCACGTCGATCTCCAACCCCCCACCCAGCTTCAGGTTCTCGGTGGCCCGGTACCCCGGGGGTACGGTGTCGTTGAGCGAGGTGGCGATGAACGACGCCCAAGCGCTGTGGAACGAGTTCCACTGGATCTCGTCGCTCACCGGCGGGCGGAAGTGGTCGAGGAGCGGCATAGAGCATCTCCGAGATGCTGTCAGCATACCCGCCGGGCGTTTGTTCCGGGAATGCGGGCCGGTCTAGAATGCGGTGTACCCGCCCCGCCGCGAAGGACACCCATGACCGCACCCCGGCCCGCCACCCTCAAAGAACTCCGCGACAGCGGCTGGACCCCGAAGACCGTCAAGCACGAACTCCGCGACAACTTCCTCGCCGCCCTGAAGAGCGGCGAGGCGCTCTTCCCGGGCATCGTCGGGTACGAGAACACCGTCGTCCCCGAGGTCAGCATCGCCGTGCTCGCCGGGCACGACATGCTGTTCCTCGGCGAGAAGGGCCAGGCGAAGAGCCGGCTGATGCGGTCGCTCGTCCGGTTCCTCGACGAGTACGTCCCGTATCTCGACATCCCCGGCAGCCCGGTCCACGAGGACCCGTCCGCCCCGATCACCCGGGCCGGCAAGGACCTGCTCCGCGACACGCCGGAGGACCGCGTCCCGATCGCGTGGTGGCACCGGAGCGAGCGGTACGCCGAGCGGCTCGCCCCGGGGACCAAGTTCGCCGACGTGATCGGCGAGATCGACCCGGCGAAGCTGGCGACGGGGACGAGCATGTCGGCCGAGGACGCCCTGCACTTCGGGCTGATCCCGCGGATGCACCGCGGGCTGTTCGCGATGAACGAGATCCCGGAGCTGGACGAGCTGATCCAGGTCGGGCTGTTCAACATCCTGGAGGAGCGGGACGTGCAGATCCGCGGGTACCCGATCCAGTTCGACCTCGACGTGCTGGTGCTGTTCTCCGCCAACCCGGCGACGTTCAACCGGTCCGGGAAGGTGATCCCGCAGCTCAAGGACCGGATCGGGTCGCTGATCCAGACGCACTACCCGACCGAGCGGGCGCTCGGGATCGAGATCATGGAGCAGGAGGCCGGGCTGGACCTCGGCGGCGAGTACCCGGTGGCGGTGCCGTACTTCATGAAGGAGGTGATCGAGCAGGTCAGCGTGGCGGCCCGGAAGTCGAAGTACGTGGACCAGGCGAGCGGGGTGAGCGCCCGGTTCTCGATCGCCAACTACCGGACGATGGTGGCGAGCGCACGGCACCGCGGGGTGAAGCTCGGGGAGAAGCCGGCGGTGCCGCGGGTCTCGGACCTCGGCCACCTGCCGACGTCGTCGATCGGGAAGCTGGAGCTGGACCTGATGGGGTCGCACCAGATGGGGGAGCGGCAGGTTCTCGAAGCCATCGTGGCGGACGCGATCCGGGCGGTGTTCGAGGAGTACGTGGAGGAGCACGGCTTGGGGGAGATCGCGGAGGTGTTCGGCAAGGGGGTGAAGATCGAGGTCGGGGACATGCTGCCGAGCGCGGAGTACGCGAAGCGGCTGAAGCGGGTGCCGCGGGCGTGGGAGAAGGCGTTCGAGGTGAACGCCGGCGACTCGGACGCGATGCGGGCGAGCTGCGCCGAGTTCGTGCTGGCCGGGCTGTACGCGACCGATCGGATCAGCCGCGGCACCCGGCACGGGCGGATCACCTACGAGACGTGACCCGATGCCGGACCCATACCCGCCCGGGTTCGGGCCGTTCCTGGCCGCGATCATCGCCGACCCGGCCGACGACACCGCCCGACTGGTGGCCGCCGACTGGCTGGACGAGAACGGCGACCCGGACCGGGCGGAGTTCGTCCGGGCGCAGGTGGCCTTGTCCCGCCTCCACCCGGGTTACGAAACCGACCAAGCGGCCGCGGCCCGGGTGCACCTCGACCCGTCCGCCGGCGACCTGTACCGGCGGGAGCGCGAACTGCTCCCGCGGTACTCGGCCGAGTGGCTGGCCGGCCTGTCCCCGTGGGGGGGCCAGACCGTCACCTTCCGCCGCGGCTTCCCTGCGTCGGTCCACATGACCGCCGGCCGGTGGGCGACCGACGGCCCGAAGGTGCGGGCGTCGGCCCCGGTCGAGAGCGTGAGCCTCGACGGTGGGCCGGACGGGTTCGCCACTCTGCTGACCGACCCGACCCTCTTCGGACTGACCGGTCTGTTCCTAGCCCGGGTCGGGACGGACGAACTCCGGGCGCTCGCTGCGTCGCCGGCACTGGACACCGTCCACTCCCTCGGCCTGACCGGCCGCGACCGGAACGGGACGGTTGAGGTGCCGGCGCTGCGGGTGTGCCTCGGCAGCCCGCGGCTGAAAAACCTGACCGAGCTGCGGGTGTGGTTCGACCGGGCCGGGGACACGCTCGGGTTCGTGGTCGGCGGCTCTCCGCGACTGCGAAACCTGCGGTTACTCGAACTCGGAGACGCGATGCGGTCGGACGCCGCCCGCGACCTGTTCGACTCGCCGAACCTCGCCGGCGTGACCGCCCTCCGCCTCCGGGACAACCCGATCGGAGACGTCGCGATCCGCACCCTGGTCCGGTCGAAGTACGTCACCGCGGTCGAGGAGTTGAACCTGGAGTACGCGGACCTGACCGCCGAGTCCGCCCGGCTCCTCGCGGGCTGGCCGGCGCTAAGGAACGTCCGGGTCCTGAACCTCGCCGGCAACCGGTTGGGTGCGGCGGGAATCCGGGCGCTGTCCGAAAGCCCTCACCTGGGGCGACTCGAAAGCCTGCTGCTCACGGGGAACGAGACGACCCCGTTCGAGCGGGCGCACCTCTGTCGGCTGCCGGGGTTCGCCCGCATCCGGTTACCCGGCTTCGGCTGACCGCGCCGTCACTCCGGCAGCGGCTTCCCCCTCGTCTCGGGGGCGAACACGATCAGCAGCAGCCCGAACGCGTACACCCCGGCGACCACGCTGCACGCCTTCGCGTAGTCCCCGTCGAACGCCCCCAGCAGGTTCGCCATCTGCAGCTGCCCGACCGCCGCGATGATCCGCCCGAAGTTGAACCCGAACCCCTGCCCGGTCGCCCGCACCGCCGTCCGGAACAGCTCCGGCAGGTACAGCGGCAGCCACCCGTAGAACGCCGCCGACACGAACGCCAGCGCCCCCGCCGACAGCACGAACCCGACCCCGTACGCCGGGTCCGGCTGGTTGTAGAACGCCACCATCCCGACCCCCGACAGCACGCACAGCGCCGCGTACACCGGCCGCCGGCCGAGCACCCCGCCGAGCACCGCCCCGGCCAGGCACCCGGCCGCCGCGGTCAGCGAGGTGGCGATCTGCACCCACGCCCGCCGCACCTCCGGGGCCGTCCCCTCGTGCGGGTCGATCGCGCTCACCCACATGTACACCCACATCAGCCCGGCCCAGGTGCCGAGCAGGGCCACCCCGCTCAGCCCGGCCGCCAGCAGCATCCGCCGGAGCGTCTCGGCCCGCGCCCCGGTCGGCAGCCCGGCCCGCGACAGGTACCCGCGGGCCGGCATCAGGTAGCCCACCACCACCACGACCAGCCCCAAGACGGACAAGCCGATCCGGGCCGGCTGCGAGAAGGCTTCGACGACGTAGGCCCGTCCGAAGAGTTCGACCGAGAACGGGTAGACCGGCGCCCACAAGGCGATCACGCCCAGCGCGGCCGCCGCCCCGACCAGCACCCCGAGCAGGTCGCGGCCGGACCAGTGCGACGCCTTCCCCGCCTCCTTCTCCCGCTCCCACTTCTCCGACTCCGGCACGAACAGCCGGATGAACAGCGTCAGCAGGGCCGGGACCGCCCCGGCGAGCATCAGCAGCCGCCAGTTCCCGTGCGCGGTCAGCGCCGCCGCCCACCCCTCGGACAGCCCCACCGAGGTGAGCCAGCCGGGGAGGTCGTTCTGGTAACGGTTCAGGCCGAGGGCGATCGCCCCGCAGAGGGTGTACCCGAGGTTCCCGAACGCCCCGATCCACCCGGCGAGCCAGGCCCGCGAGGCGTTCGGCCACACCTCCATGACCAGCGCCACGCCGAGCGCCCACTCCCCGCCCATCCCGAGCGCCCCGAGGAACCGCAGCACCCCGAGCTGGGCCGGGGTCTGCGACGCGGCGCTCAGCCCGCTGCACAGCGAGTACAGCAGCACGCTGACGGTCATCGCCCGGACCCGCCCGATCTTGTCCCCGAGCCACCCGAACAGCACCCCGCCGGTCGCCGCCCCGACCAGGAAGCAGGCCATGATGACGCCGTACCAGGCGTCGACCTGCGCCTGGGGCGCGGCGGACCCGAGGAGGTCGCGGAGGGCGCTCTTCCCGGTCAGCGGGAACAGGCCCATCTCCATCCCGTCGAACATCCACCCGAGGAGGGCGGCGAGGAGGGCGAGGTTGCGGCCGCGCGGGGAGGAGGGTGCGGTCATGCGGGTTCCGGGGCGGGGTTGCGGCGGGTGGCCGGGATGTTATACGGCGGGGAACCGGCACAGGGGCGTTCGACCGGGAGGGCGGCCGTGGGCGTGATCCACAGGGCGGCGCGCGTCTTCGCCGACGAGGGGGTGGTGGGGCTGGTCCGCCGCGCCGGGCGGCGGCTCGCCCGGCCCCGCCGGGCCCCCGAACCGCCACCGCCTCCCCCGCCGGCCGACCCCGACGCGGGCCGGGTAGAGGCCGCAAAGACCGAGTACGCCCGGCTGGCGGCGGCGTTCCGCGCCCGCTGCCGGGACCTCGGCCACGCCGGGCTGGACGACTACTACTGGTACCACACCGTCGACCTCGGGGACGGCCTGGTCACCCCCGGCGACTACGACTTCCGCCCGCACCTCACTGATTTTGGCTTCCCCACCGACCTGACCGGCAAGCGGGTGCTCGACGTCGGGTCGGCGACCGGGTTCTTCGCGTTCGAGTTCGAGCGCCGCGGGGCCGAGGTGGTGTCGGTCGAGCTGCCGACACTATCCGCCTGGGACATCCCCGCGGCCGAGCGCGACGACGTGGTCCGCCGGCTGACCGCGTACCACCGCGCCGCCACCCCGGAGGAGGCGTACCGCCGCCACCTCGACGGGCCGTTCCGGTTCTGCCACGCCGCCCTCGGCTCCCGGGTCGCCCGGTGCTACTCGTCCGTGTACGACCTCACCCTGGCGGCTGTGGGCGGGGAGAAGTTCGACCTGGTCTACGCCGGCGACGTGCTGCTCCACCTGTTCGCGCCGCTGCGGGCGCTGGACGCCCTGGCCGGGCTGTGCCGCGGGGAGTTGTGGCTGTCGCTGGAGGTGCCGTTCCCGGGGCCGGCGGCCGAGCCGCTGCTGGGGTTCCGCGGGCACCTGTCGGACGACGCCCGGACGTGGTGGGCGATCAGCCGGGGGTGCGCCGGGGCGATGCTCGGGCGGCTCGGGTTCCGGTCGGTGGCGGTGGCCGGGCGGCACTCCGGGGTGGCCCGCCGGGCGTGGCTGGCGTACGACCGCGAGGTGCTCCGCGCCACCCGGGGGTAAGCCCGGCCGCCCGGCGTCACACTAACCCCACGGCGACCCGCCCATGTCCCGCCTCGTGCTGCTCGCGCTCGGACCGCTCGCCCTCTCGGTCGGGTGCCGGGCTCTGGACCGGGACGTCTTGGCGGTCGAGCACGCCCCGGACGCGGACCCGGTCGCCACGGTCGCGGGCCGCGCCGCGGCGTACCAACTCGTGTGCGACGGGGGCGCGGCGTACCCGGTGGCCGTCGACGTGCCGGAGGGCGCGGCCGTCGGCTTCCGCCGCGACCCGGACGGGTTGGTCGTCGCTTTCGCCGGGGAGCACACGACCGCCTTGCCCGAGGGCCACTACGTCTGGAGGTACACCCCCGCGCCGGCGAACGGGTGGGAGCGGTTCGCCGTCGGCACCCGCGACCGGTGCGAGAACGCCGCCAAGGCGGTGGCCGGGTCGGTCTTGTGCGTGACCGTCCTGCCGGTCATCCTGTGCTTCGCGAACCGCTACGGCGCCTCCCCCTGACCCCCGCCCGTTACCGTTCGGCCCTTGCATTCCGGCCCGTTCCGGACGATCCTGACTCCTGGCCCGCGCCGCACCGGGAGTCCCGCCGATGGTCCGCCTCGCGCTCGCCTTCGCGCTCCTCGCCGTCCCGTCCCTCGCCGCCGCCCAGGGGCTGACCCCCGACGAGGCGGTCAAGCGGATGAAGCTGCCCGACGGGTTCTCCGCCCGGTGCGTCGCGTCCGAGCCGATGGTCCGCCAGCCGGTCAGCATCAGCTTCGACACCTGCGGCCGGATGTGGGTGCTCCAGTACCTCCAGTACCCGAACTACGCCGGCCTCAAGCCGGTCAAGCAGGACCAGTACCTCCGCACCGTCTGGGACAAGACCCCGGAGCCGCCGCCGCACGGGCCGAAGGGGGCCGACCGGCTCACCATCCTCTCCGACCCGGACGAGAGCGGCGTGTTCCGGAAGGCGAAAGACTTCGTCGGCGGACTCAACATTGCGAGCGGGTTCTGCCTCGGGCACGGCGGCGTCTACGTCGCCCAACCGCCGTACCTCCTGTTCTACCCGGACAAGGACGAGGACGACGTGCCGGACGGCGACCCGGAGGTGCTGCTGACCGGGTTCGGGATGGACGACACCCACTCGCTGGCCAACTCGCTCCAGTGGGGGCCGGACGGCTGGCTGTACGGGGCCGCCGGCAGCACCAGCACCTGCAAGATCAAGAACCCCCACCACCCGAAGGACCCGGTCGTCGAGTTCCAGCAGGGCGTCTGGCGGTTCCACCCGAAGACGAAGAAGTTCGAGCTGTTCAGCGAGGGCGGCGGCAACACCTACGGCCTCGACTTCGACCGGCACGGGCAGCTCATCGCCGGGACGAACTTCGGCGGGGTGGCGATGCTCCACCAGATGCAGGGGGCGTACCACGTCAAGGGGTTCGCCAAGCACGGCCCGCTGCACAACCCGCACGCCTACGGGTACTTCGAGCACGTCCCGTACACCGGGTTCAAGGGCGGGCACGTCACCTGCGGCGGCATCGTCTACCAGGCAGACGCGTACCCCGAGCAATACCGCAACCAGTACGTCGCCGCGAACCTGCTGTCGAACGCCGTGAACTGGCACAAGCTGGAGCCGGCTCAGTCGTCGTTCCGGGCGAGCCACGGCGGCGGGCTGCTGGAGGCGAACGACCCGTGGTTCCGCCCGGTCGACTGCCTCCAGGGGCCGGACGGGTGCGTGTACGTGGTCGACTTCTACGACCGCCGGGCCGCCCACCTCGACCCCGTGGACAACTGGGACAAGACGAACGGCCGCATTTACCGGATCGAGTACAAGGGCGGGCCGAAGGCCGAGCCGTTCGACCTGCGGAAGAAGACCGGGGCGGAGCTGGCGGAGCTGCTGAAGCACCCGAACGCGTGGCACCGCCGGGAGGCCCGCCGGCTGCTCGCCGAGCGCGGCGGGGCCGGGGCGCTCGCGAAGCTGCGGCGGTGGGTGCTGGAGGAGAAGGGCGACCTCGCGCTCGAAGCCCTGTGGGCGCTGTACGCCTCCGGCGGGTGGCTGGAGCGGGACTACGACAACGTCGGCGGGCACCCGAACGAGCACGTCCGGGCGTGGGCCGTCCGGCTGCTGGCGGACGACGGCGTCATCCCCGAGCAGACGATGACCGAGCTGGAGCAGCGGGTCCGGACCGAGCGGAGCCCGGTCGTCCTCGCCCAGCTGATGTGCTCGGCCCGCCGGCTCGACCCCGTCCCGGCCTACAACCTCACCTTCCCGGCCCTCGAGAACCCGCTGCTGGAGACCGACCCGCAGCTGCCGCACCTGGTGTGGTGGGTGATGGAGTACGCGAACACCGCCGACAAGACCGACGCGGCCCGGTTCCCGTACCCGGGCAGCCGGAGCGCGAAGGTCCAGGACTTCTTCAACGAGCGGACGGCCCGCCGGCTGATGTCCCCGAACATCCAGCGCGGGCTGGAGCGGATCCCGACGCTGTTCCAGCTCACCCAGGACGCCGGGGCCCTCGTCGCCCCGGTCCTCTGCGGGTGCGCGACCGCCCTCCAGGCCCACCCGCTCGACGCCGTCCCGGCCGGGCTCCGCGCCCCGCTCGCGCAGCTGCGGCAGGCGAACCCGCGCGACCTGCTCGTGCTCGAAGTCTTAGCCCGGATGAACGACGACCCGGCGCGGACGACCTTGCGCGAGATCGTCGCCGATCGGGTCGCGGCCGACGCCGACCGGGCGAAGGCCGCCGACCTGCTGCGGCAGGTCCGGGACCCGAAGGCGAAGGACCTGTTCCTCGGGGAGCTGAGGGCCGCGAAGCCCGACGCCGTCCGGGTCGCGCTGCTCGCCGGGCTGGAGGGGTACGACGACCCGAAGGTGGGCGAGGCGGTGCTGGCCGGCTACCCCGGGTACCCGGCGGCGGTGAAGAAGCGGGCGGTGCAGCTGCTCCTCGCCCGGCCGGCGTGGGCGCTCGGGCTGTTCCGGGCGGTGGACGCCGGCACGTTCCCGAAGGCGGACGTGACGGTCGAGCAGGCGCGGGCGGCGGTCGGGCTGGGCGACAAGGACGTGACCGCGCTGGTCGAGAAGCAGTTCGGCAAGCTCGCCCCGGCGACCGCCGGCGAGAAGCAGGCCCGGATCGCGTGGCTGAACGCCCAGATCCCGCGCGAGAAGGGGGCTGACGCGGCCCGCGGCCAGGCGCTGTTCGCGAAGCACTGCGCCGCGTGCCACGTCCTGCACGGCGAGGGCGGGAATGTCGGCCCGGACCTGACCACCGCCGACCGGAAGAACCGCGGGTACCTGCTCGCCCAGATCGTCGACCCGTCCGGGTACATCCGGCCCGAGTTCGTGGTCCAGAACGTGCTCACCACCGACGACCGGAAGCTGTCCGGGATCGCCAAGGAAGTCGGCGAGGCGGTCGAGTTGTCGAACTGGGTGGACGGCAAGGTGATGACGACGGTCGTGCCCAAAAAGGACATCGCCGACGCCCGCCCGTCGGCCGTGTCGCTGATGCCCGAGAAGCTGCTCGACACCCTGTCCGACGCCGAGATCGCCGACCTGTTCGCGTTCCTCATGGCGGACCCCAAACCTCAGGGGACTAACGTCCCCCGCTCGGACAAGCCGGACGCGAAGAAGCTGAAAGTGGTGCTCGTGTCCGGGTCGTTCGAGTACAAGTCGGACGCCTCGCTCGCGGCGTTCAAGAAGCACCTGGAGGCGAGCTACCCGGTGGAGTGCGTGCTGGTCGCGGCGAAGGTGGAGAAGGACAAGGCGCTGCCGGGGATCGAGGCGCTGGCGACGGCCGACGTCGCAGTGTTCTTCACCCGCCGGCTGCAGCTCGAGGGCGAGTCGCTGGACGCGGTGAAGGCGTACCTGAAGTCCGGCAAGCCGGTGGTCGGGGTGCGGACCGCGAGCCACGGGTTCCAGAACTTCCTGGAGATGGACAAGGACGTGTTCGGCGGGGACTACAAGGGGCACTACGGGAAGGACGTCGTGTGCGAGGTGGCGGTCGCGGAGAAGGGGAAGGACCACCCGGTGCTGAAGGGCGTCGCCCCGTTCAAGTCGAACGGCAGCCTGTACAAGAACGCCAACGTGGCGGCGGACGCGACCGTTCTGCTCACCGGGACGATCCCGACGCCGAAGCAGTCGGAGCCGGTCGCGTGGGTGCGGGAGAAGGACGGGCGGCGGGTGTTCTACACCTCGCTGGGGCACCCGGACGACTTCGCCGACCCGAACTTCCTGCGGCTGCTGACCAACGGGCTGTCGTGGGCGGCGAAGACGGAGCTGAAGAAGTGACGCCCGGCGAGCCGGGTACCGTTCCACGGAGGGTTGGCATGTCCCGATGGGCGTGCGGCGGCGTGCTGGTGCTGTTGGCCGCGCCGGCGGCGCGGTCGCAGACGGCGGATGTCATCGTCGAGGTCGCCGGGTTCGTCAAACCCCCGCCCCGGCCGAACGCGCTCGGCGGGGGGGCGGTGCTGGCCGAGCATCGCCCGGTCCGCGCGGCACAGCCCGCCGCGCCCGCGCCCGGCCCCGAGGCCCGGCGGGACGCCCACGGCGACCCGCTCCCGCCGGGGGCCGTCGCCCGGTACGGGACGGTCCGGCTCCGCCACGGCACCGTACCCGACGGGCTGGCGTTCAGCCCGGACGGGGCGGTCCTCGGCAGCCTGGCGGACACCCCCGACGGGCTGCGCACCTGGGACCCGGCGACCGGCAAGGAGGTCGCCCGGCTCGGCCACCGGGTGCGGCTCGGGGCGTTCGCCGGGGACGGGACCGTCGTGTTCGTGGACGCCGACGACCGGGTCCGGGTCTGGACGCCGGCCGGGAACCGGGTCCGCGACCTGCCCGAGAAGGCGCTGCCCGAAGGCACCCAGACGGTCGCCGTCCACCCCGGGGGCGGGGAGTTCGCGGCCGCCGCCACGGGGCGGGTGGTGCTCGTCGACCTGCGCACCGGGGCGCCGCTGCGCGAGCTGAAGGCCGTGCCCGGCACGGCCGCCGTCCGGCTCGAATACTCGCCCGACGGGCGGTGGCTGGCCGGCGGGTGGGAGAAGGGCGTCTGGCTGTGGGACCTCAAGACGGGCAAGCGGGTCCGCACCTACCCGCCCGGCAACCTCGAGTTCGCGTTCAGCCCGGACGGCGCCCGGCTCGCCGTCGGCGGGGAGCTGCTGCAGGTCTACCCGACCGACGCGGAGGAGCCGGCCGACGGGTACGCGGCCCCGGAGGGCGACTTCCGCAGCCCGCGGTTCACGACCGACGGGGCGGCGGTGCTCGCGCTGACCCCGGAGGGTTCGGTGTTGCGGGTGGACGCCGCGACCGGGCGGGTCGGGGAGCCGACCAAGCCGCCGGCGACGAAGGTCCAGCCGCCGTTCGCCCTGGCCCCGGACGCGGCCCTCGCCGCGGCGGTGGCGGTGGGCGAGTCCGGCGGGATCGTCGTCTGGGACCCGAAGACCGGGAAGGGGCCGGCGGTCGAGCGCCTCCCGGAACTGTCCCGGCCGGGGTTCTCGGCCGACGGGAAGACGGTCTCGGCCCTCGCCCCCGAGGGCCGGGTCCACACGTTCGACGCCGCGACCGGGCGGCCGGGGAAGGTGGTCGAGCTGCCGGACCCGGCCGGCCGGGCGGTGTTCTGGGACCCGGTCGCCCGCCGGGCCGCCGTCCTGTTCGGCGAGGACGAGCTGGAGCTGCGGGTGTTCGACGGGGACACCGGGAACGCGGTCGGGAAGGTGCCGGTCCCGGCGAACGCCGACGGCGCGGGGGTCGCCTTCTGCCCGACCGACCCGGACCGGGTGGCGGTGTTCTGCCGCGGGTCGGTGCTGGTCGCGCGGGCGGCGACCGGGAAGCCGGTCAACACCCTGGTGATCGGGAAGCCGGCCGACGCCCCGGGCGGCGGGGCGGTGTCCCCGGACGGCCGGCTGGTGGCCGTGACCGGCTGGCCGCTGGCGGTGTGGGAAGTCGGGACCGGGAAGAAGCGCCTCGGGTTCGACGTCGTCCCGTCGGGCGCGGCCTTCTCCCCGGACGGCCGGTACCTGGCCGCCTGGGACGTCGGGGGCGGGCCGGTGTCGGTGTTCGACCTGCGCGTCGGGGTGCTGGTCCGCCGGTTCGCGGCGGCCGGGACGGAGGTGGTGGTCGCCTTCGCGCCGGACGGCAAGCGGGTCGCGGTCGGCGCCGGCGTGGCGGTGTCGGTGTGGGACGTGGCGACCGGCGAGGAGGTGTCGCGGTTCGAGGGGCAGGACGGGGTGCTGACCGGGGTAGCGTGGTCCCCGGACGGCGCCCGGCTTGCGTCGGCATCGATCGACGGGACGGTGGTGGTGTGGGACGCGACCCGGAAGGCGGCGGACAAGCCGGCGGCGGCCGCGGTGGCCGGGTTCGAGGAGGCGGTGCGGCTGCTCGGGGAGGCCGACCCGGCGGCCGCCCAGCGCGGGATGGAGTACCTGTACCGGCGGCCGGCGGAGGCGGCGCGGGAGGTCGCGGCGCGGGTGCCGGCCCCCGCGGCGGCCCCGGCGGGGCGGATCGCGAAGCTGGTCGCCGACCTGGACAGCGACGACTTCCGGGTGCGGTCGGCGGCGGTGCGGGAGTTGGGACAGATCGGCGGGGAGGCCGGGCCGGCGCTGCGGGCGGTGGCGGCGAAGTCGGCGAACCCGGAGGCCCGGCAGTTGGCCGCGGACGTGCTGGCCCGGATCGCGAACCCGCCGCCGACGGCGGCCGGGCTGCGGGCGGAGCGGGCGGTGGAGGTGTTGGAAGGGTTGGGAACGACCGACGCGCGGGCGGTGCTGGCAAAGTGGGCGGCCGGGCCGGCGGGGAACCGGACGGCGGCCGACGCCGCCGCGGCGCTGGCCCGGCTGAAGGCCCGCAAGGAGTGACGGCTTCCCACCCCGTGGAGGACTGCCGATGGTCGCGTGGGCGGTGGCGGTGCTGGTCGCGGCCGGGCCGGGTCCCGAGCTACACGTCGTCGGGCTGTACGAGGCGTACGCCCGGGCCGCCGGCGGGGAGAAGATCCCCGTCAAGGCCCAGGTCGCGGTGAACCGGCCGGGGAAGGACGTGACGCTGGTCCTCAGCGCGTACGAGCCGGTCACCTGGCAGGTGGTCGCCGGCCCGCGGACCCGGCTGACGAAGGTCGTCCTCGGCGGCTCCAAGCGGCAGGCGGCCGAGGTGCCGAAGGGCGTCGAGGTGGTGGACATGTTCGGCGAAGGGCGGGAGGGCCTGCCGCGCCTCTCGGCCTACTACAAGGCCGATTCGGCCCGGCTCCGCCCGACCGTCCAGGCGATCCACCGGCTCACCGGGCTGGAAGTGGCGAGCTACCAGGGGGCGTACAACTACGACTGGACGAAGCCGTTCCTCGTGAACGCCGTGCAGAACGACGAGCGGCTGCGGTCCGACTTCCCGCGGGCGGCGCCGGCGGACCAGCTCCCGAAGCTGTCGTTCCGGGCGACCCACCTGACCCCGCTCGACCGGATCAGCTTCTCGGCGTCGTTCGGGGACTTCACCCGGGCCGGCCCGGACAAGGACTCGCTCAAGCCGCTCCCGAACCGGGTCCTGACCGCCGTCCAGGACCCGGCCGGGAAGCGGCACTACGGCCTGGCCCTGCACGACATCGTCGAGATCGACCTGGCGAAGGGGACGGGCGAGAAGCTGGACCCCGGCCCGGGCGTCCCGCGGGTGAGCTGGCCGGCGGGGATCACCTACGACACGAAGCGGGACCGGCTGGTCGTGGCCACCGTGGGCGGGGAGGGGCACCTGTACACCTACGCCCCGAAGACCGGGGCGTGGGCGGCGGTCAGCCTGAACAACATCGACCTCGCGGCCCTGGCGTACCACCCGAAGGACGACACCCTGTACGGCCTGGCCGGGGAGCGGGGCGGGGACGGTGCGGGTCGGTCGACGCTGTTCCGGTTCAACTCCCAAGGGGCGGTGGTCGGCCAGACCCCGCTCGCGGGGCCGATGTTCCCGGGCGTCCTCGGCTCCTCGCCGAACATCGGGACCCGGGTCCAACTGGTCAGCACGGGCGACCACCTGGCCGCGCTCGTGACGGGGGTCGGCGGCCGGGACGAGAACGGCGCCGGCGGCAAGTCGGAGTCGTTCCTGTTCCTGATCGACCCGAAGACCGACCAGGTCAAGCTGGCGTGGAAAGAGTGACGCGGCCCAACCCCCGGAGTGCCCCCGTGCGAACGCTCGCCCGTACCCTCGCGGCCGCCCTGCTCGCCGCCGCCCCGGCGGCGGCCGCCCCGCCCGACCCCGCCGCCCTGTTCCCGCCCGGCACCCTCGCCTACGCCGAGGTGACCGACCCGGCCGCGCTGGCCCCGGACCTCGCCGCCCTCGTCAAGGGCACCGCCCTCGAGGACAGCATCCCGTTCGTCCACGCCCGGAAGGACGCGGCCAAGACCCTGTTCGACCTCGGCGGCACCCGCCACCTCGCCCTCGCCGGGCTCCTCGCCTCCCCGGAACTCGCCGGCGAGTTCAAGAACGTCCGCCTCGCCGCCGGGCTGGTCGGGTACACCCCGGCCGGGGAGCCGGAGGCGTACCTCGTGGCCCTCACCGCCGACAGCCCGGCCGCCGGCCTCGCCGCCCGGGCCTACGTCACCCTCACCCCGACCCTCCGCAAGGTCGGCGAGGTCGGGAAGGTGCCGGTGTTCCAGCACCGCACCCCGAACGTCAACTACGACAACGACGGCGTCCCGAAGCTCGACAAGGACCGGCCGATGCCCGAGGCGGGGCACGAGCCGACCGTCGCCTACACCCCCGGGCTGTTCGTCCTCGGGTCGAGCAAGGCGGCCGTCGGCCACGCGCTCGCCCGGTTCGCCGGCGACGAGAAGGACGGCGGACTGGCGAAGGCCGCCGGGTTCGCCGCGGCCGCCACCGCCCACCGCAAGCCCGGGCTGTTCTTCTTCGTCGACTACCCCGCGTTCGCCACCCAGACGGCCGCCGCCGGCAAGGCCCGCGGGGCGCCGGCCGGGGTCGCGGGGTGGCTCGGCGCCGATCCGCTGGCGTGGTTCGACCTGGCCGCCAACCCGAAGGCCGTCCGGGCGGTCGCCGGGACCGTCCGGTTCCGCGACGGCGGGGTGTCGGCGGTCGTGGCCGCGACCCTCGACCCGGCCCACAAGAGCCCGCTCGCCGACGTCCTGTCCGGCCCGGCGGTGAAGGCCGAGTGGCTGCACCACGCCCGCAAGCCCGCCGATTTCGCGTTCGCCGTCACGTTCCCGGAAAAGGACCGGGCAGCCGCCGTGCTCGGGTTCCTCGACGCCCTCGCCAAGGCCGGCGGGGAGCTCGGCCGGCTCCCGGGCGAAGCGGTCCGCGAGATCGAGGGGCAGTTGAAGGTGCCGGTGTCGGACGCCCTGATCGGGAAGACGGTCGGGGCGACCGTCTTCCTCCCGGCGGGGCAGGAGCTGCCGAAGGGGGCGAAGCCGTTCCCGACGGTGGTGCTGCACCTCGCGGACGGGGACGCGGCGGCGGCGTGGGAGGAGTTCCTGCCGAAGCTGGCCGGGCACCTGTCCGGGGCGGCCGCCCCGCAGCCGTCCACCGAGGTGGTCGGCGGGGTGAAGGTGTTCTCGCTGCCGGGGGCCGGGCTCCCGCCGAACGCCCCGGTCCACTACGCCCGGAAGGGGTCGGTGTTCGCCGTCGGGCTGGACCGGAAGGCGGTCGCGGCGGCCGTCGCCCCGGACCCGGCCGGGTCGGTGGTCGGCGGGGGGCGGGCGGTGTCCCCGCCGGCCGGGGCGGCCGCGTTCGGGGTGGTGTCACTCGGCGGGCTGCTCGCCCGGGCGGCCGACCCGCCGCCGCCGACCGGGCCGGTGGTGCCGCGGGACGAGCCGATCATCTTGCGGAACGGGAACCCGCTGCCGGAGTCGTTCCGGGACGAGGTGAAGAAGGCCCGGAAGGCGTTCGCCGCGTCCCTCGGGGCGCTCCCGCCGGCGACCGTGACCGCGACCCGGGCCGGGGCCGAGCTGCGGGTCGAGGTGTTCCAGCCGGGGGTGCAGAACGGCGGGTTGAAGGCGGTGGTCGACGCCGGCGCGGTCTGGCTGGAGAAGGCCGGCGGGCTGTCCGGGGCCGACGCCCGCCGCGGCCGCGGCGGGTTCGACCTGGACGGCCTCGACCTGCTGCCGGGCGGCTTCCGCCTGAAGTGACGACCGGTCAGCGGACGTCCCACGTCGCGCCGACCGGGGCGGGCGGCGCGGCGGCCTGGGCCTCGTTGTTCCGGGCCGCGGCCCGGTCGGTGTGGGCGGTCACCCACTCCGGCAGCGCCCCGTGGCTGTCGCGCCCCCGGGCGACCCCCGTCCCGATCCCGCCGGGGTCCGGCAGCGCCCACCGGTTGACGAGCGCGAGCAGCCCGGCGGTCAGGTTCGGGGCGACGCCCTGGGCCGCGACCGCCAGCTTCGCCGGCAGCCCGAGCACCGCCTCAGCGTCCCCGCGGGCGCACGCGTCCAGCGCCTTCCGGGCCGCCGCCTCGGCGCTCATCGACAGCCCCGGGGTGGCGTTCCCGAGGGCGAACCACGCGTACTCCTCGTCGTTCCGCCCTTTGAACTCCGCGTTCAGGTGGCTCCCGGTGCGGATCAGCCCGGGGCAGACGACCGTCACGACGATCCCGTCCTTGGCGAGTTCCGCCCGCAGCCCGTGAGACAGCCCGACGAGGGCGAACTTCCCGGCCGTGTACGGCAGCAGGTGCGGGACGGCGACCTTCCCGCCGAACGAGGAGACGTTGAGGATCCGGCCGGCGCGGCGGTCGCGCATCTCCGGCAGCACCTCCAGCGTCGTGTACAGGGCGGCCCAGAAGTGCGTCCGCAGCGACAGCTCGTAGTCCTCCTCGGTCATCTCCTCGACCGGGCCGACGCGGATGACGCCGGCGTTGTTCACCAGCACGTCGACCGGGCCGTTCCCGCGGCGGGCCGCGGCGACGAACTCCCGCACCCTGCCGCGGTCGGTCACGTCGCACTCGGCCGCGACGACCCGCGCCCCGCGGGCGATCAGGTCGTCGGCGGCGCGGGCGACCTCGGCCGGGTCGCGGCTGCAGACGGACAGGCGGGCGCCGGCGGCGGCGAGCTGGCGGGCCATAACGAGGCCGAGGCCGCGGGTCCCGCCGGTGACGAGGACGTGGCGGCCGCGGAAGTCGTACCGCGGCTTCAGCGCGCGGTAGGCGAGGTACCCGCCGACCCCGAGGGCGGCGAGCCAGGCGGCGCGGTTCATGGTCGGCTCCGGGGTGGGGTGAACCCGACGCGAGTGGTGGGGCAAACCCGGTGCCGGAAGCGCGGGCGAACCCGGGGCGTCAGCGGCGGGGTGGATGTGGCCGCACCCCGTCGCTGACGCCCCGGGTTCGCCTGTGGTCAATCCGAAAGGTTGGCGAGGTAGTCCTCGTACTTCTTGCGGGCCTTGAACTCCCCGTCCATGAGCGTCTTCTGGCTCGCGGTCAGGGCGTCGATCTCCTTCTCCTGTGCGGACAGCTTCTTCAGGTAGGTGTCGTACACGTCCGCCTCCTTCGGCGTCTCCCGCAGGTTCTTCCGGATCCGGTCCTGGTCGGCGGTCAGCCGGTTCAGGTCCGCCTGCACCTGTGCAAGCTCGCGCCGGGTCGCGTCCCACTCGCCCTTGACCCGCAGCGCGTCCTGGAGCTTCGCCTTCAGCGCCGGGCTCGCCTCGGCGAGGTTGACGAAGTACCGGATCGTGTCGTCGGCGTTGTTCGTGAGCGCGACCGAGGTGGCGACCTCCTTCTCCTCGGTGACGGTGAACGTCTTCGTCTCCCCGGCCTTGACCGGGGTCTGGAACCGGAGGAACTCGGGCGTCTCCTCGGCCGGCTTCTCGGTGCCCACCAGCTTGAACTGCTGGGCGGTGCGGTTCGGGTGCTCGATCAGCAGGGTGCGGTCGGCCTGGGACCGGTTCACCACCTTGTAGTTCCGGACCTCGGTCAGCAGCGTCTTGGTGGTGACGATCCCCTTGACCGCCTTCACGCTGGTGACCTTCTGGGTGCCGGGGCCGGCCTGCGGGTCGACCTCGGTCCCCAGGTCGATGGCGTAGCTGACCAGCCGCTCCTCCCCCGGCTGGACGTCCAGCACCCGGGTGTCACCGGCGTACACGCTGCCCTCGAACACGGTGACCGGCCCCTGGTTCAGGTGCGCCCCGCTGGTGTTCTTGAACCTGAGCCCGAGCAGCGGGTGGGCCCGCTGGACGACCGGGTTGTAGATGCTGACCTTCTGCCCCTCGACGTCCTTGCCCACGATCGGGAGCATGGCCGACTTCTGCCGCCCGAGCGTCACCGGGTGGTCGATCGTGTACTGAAAGTGGTCGCCAAGGACGCCGCCGGTCGCGGCCGCGGCCACCGAGGCGGTGTCGATCCGGGCGTACCCGTGGACCCGGTCGAGCGACCGGAAGTACTCGTTGACCGTCTCCTTGTACTTCCCCGGGACGGCGTCGTTGACCTCGGCCTTGAGCTGCGCCCGCCGGTTCGCCGGCAGCGATCCCCACTGCTCGGCAACCTGCCGCAGCTTCTTCTCGTCCACGCCGCCGGCCCCGCTCCCGCCCATGATCTGCGAGTCCTGGCCGGCCTGCAGCGTACGAACACTATTGCTTTTCACGGCCAGCCCCCCCCGAACAGCCTCCTGCTCACGCTTCAGCTGCTCCACGTCGTTTAGCGGCAGGGCGGCCTTGTTGATCTCCCGCGGAACCTCCTTGCCGAAGTCGCCGCGGTAGGTGACCGGGCGCAGCGACGCGAACAGCTCCGGCTCGACCACCGGCCGCGGCACGAACAGCGGCTCGTACAGGTCCATCTTGAAGCTGATCGGGCGGCCGCTGACCAGGGCCATCTTCACCCCGGCCCAGTCCTCGTCGGTCGGGTTCTCGACCAGCGCCCACCCCTGCAGGTGCGGCTTCTGCTTGCCGTCGGCGTCGAGCACGAGGCGGTACGACGTCTTCCAGATCGGGGCCTCGACCACGTACCCGACCTGCACGCGGCGCTTGCCGTCGCCGGCGAAGTGCAGGCTCACCGCCTTCTTCTGCGAGTCGTGGCCGAGGGCGAGGGTGTCGAGGGCGCGGCGGAACTCGGCCTCGATCAGCGGGTTCGCGAACCGCAGCTGCTGCACCTCGGCCAGCCTGACCGCCCGCAGCCCCTCGGCGCACCACAGGTTCAGGACGGCCGCGTCCACCGTCGCCTGCCCGGCCGGGACCTTCTGCGTCTCGACGCCGACGATGGTGCCGGTCAGCTTGCCCGGCTGGTTCGCCGCCCCGGGCGTCGTCACCACCTCCACCCTCTCGCCGCGCAGCTGCGACACGATGCCGGCGAACGTCGGGCTGCCGTCGAGGTTGACGGCGTAGCTGGCCAGGGTGCGGCTGATCGGCTCCCGGCTGTCGTAGGAGACGGCGGCGATCCGCCCCTTGCCGAAGTCTTCGAGGACCATGCTCTTCAAGAGGTCGTTGACGTCCTGTTCCTGGAAGCTGAGGTCGACCCGGGCGTCGTCGGTCACCTCCCCGCTCCGGCTGAAGTACCCCACCCCCGAGTTGAACAGCACGACGCGGGTGAGCGGCAGCGACACCGCCGGCTTCACCTCCTGCTTCGCCGCCTCGGGCGCGGCCCCGGCCAGCTTGTCCGCCCCGACCCCGGCCGCCACCCCCAGCCCGACCGCCCCCGCCACCGGGGCCGCCCACAGCCAGTTGCCCGCCATCGCTGAGCCTCCACAGGACGTGCCCCGGTCGGGGCCGGAACGGGTTCGACGCACCCTACCGACGACTACTCGGTGGGAACTTAACGGTTGCGACCGCCGCGCTCCCACGGTTACCCTGACGAGCCAGGCCGGACGAAAGTTGTCGCGGGGGGGACGTGATGGCGACCGCGCGCGGCGGCAAGCGGGACGGGTTCGCCGACGTCTTGTGGTACGCCGGGCTGGCACTCTATCTCGTCGCGTTCGCCCTGCCGTACGACGAAGAGGGGGCGTTCGGGTTCCAGGTCTTCTACATCGGTCTCCTGTACTGTTGGCTCCCGATGGCCGGGCTCCCGTTCTGGTGGGCCAACCCGCTGCTCTGGTACGCCGCGGCCACGTTCACCCGGTCCCCGGGGCGGGCCGCGGTCGCCGCCTGCGTCGCGGCCGTGCTCGGGCTAGGGTGGGCGGTGGTGCACTACGTGCCCGGGCCGGCGTACTGGTGCTGGGTCGCCGGCATGGGGGTGCTCGCCGTCGGGGCGGTCGCCCGGGCCGTGCGGCGGACGGCTCCCGCCCCCACCCGGCCGTCGGACGACCGCGACGACTGGTGAGAGGGTAGCAGGCACACTCCGTGTGCCGCCCGCTGATCGCATGCCGGCGGCCGCCACACGGAGTGTGCCTGCTACCCTCACCCGCCGGACTTGGCGGCCGCGGCGAGGGCGTCGAACGCGGCCCGGTCGGCCGGGTGGACGCCGCGCGGCGTCAGCCCGCGCCGCAACGCCTCCCGGAACGCGTCCCGCGCCTCGGCGGCCCGCGCCGGCGTCCGCCCCTGGTGCGCCAGCGCCAGGTGGAACCACCGCAGCCCGGTCGGCTCCAGCCGGATCGCGTCCGTCAGGTCCCGCTCCGCGTCGTCGAACTGCTTCAGCGTCAGCCGCACCCGGGCCCGGGTGTCGAGCAGGTCCCCGGTCAGCCCGACCTCCCGCGTCGCCCGGGCCACCAGCTCCAGCGCCCGCCCGGCGGTCGCCGGGTCGGCGGCCAGCAGCCACGCCAGGTTGTTCAGCGCGACCACGTTCCGCGGGTCGGACGCGACCACCGCCTCGAACTCGGCCGCCGCCCCGGCCACGTCCCGCCGCAGGGCCAGGAACTCGGCCCGGTTCATCCGCACCGCCGCCGACCGCTGCCCCTCCGCCAGGCACGCGTCGAGCCACTCCCGCACGGCCGCCGCCTGCCGCTCGGTCACCTCGCCGTTCCGCACCACCGCCAGCCCGGCGGCCGCCTTCACCCGGGCCGGCACGTGCCGGTCGAGGGCGTCGACCCGGGCGAACGCCTCGGCCGCCCGGCCGTCGGCCGCCAGCGCCCCGGCGACCCCGACCACCGCCTCCGCCCGGATCGGCACCAGGGACGCGTACCGGTCCACGGCCGCGTCGGTCATCGCCCGCCCGGCCGGGGTGCCGCGGACGCCCGGCAGGCGGGACAGCTCGTCGAGCAGTTCGGCCACCCGCCCGGCCCGCGCCAGGTGGTTCCCGGCCGCCGGGTCGGCCGACCGGGCGTACCCCTCGGCCAGCGCCAGCGCCGCCTCCGGGTGCCCGGCCTTCGCCTCGCACCGGGCCGCGGCCGCCACCGCCCGGAACTCCCCGCGGTGCTCGGCCAACAGCTTCTTAGCGAACGCCCCGGCCGCCGCGAAGTTCCCGTCCTCGACCAGCTCCTCGACCGCCGTCGTCAGGTAGTCGATGTTCTTCGGGTCGCCGTCGATCAGCGTCTGGAGGCACTTCCGCGCCTCCGCCCGCTCGCCGGCCGCCCGGTACAGCTGCGACAGGTCGAACAGGTCCTTCGGCGACTTGCCGACCTTGTACGCCGCGTCCAGGGCGGCGGCCGCGCGGGCGAGCACGGCCCGCCGCTCGCCGCCCTCCAGGTACCGGGCCAGGGTGGTGAGGACGCCGGCGGTGGACCGGTGCTGGTCGGCGGTGGTGTCGGTGTCGCCGAGGCCGGCGAGCAGCTCGGTCGCCCGCTTCCGGTCGGCCGGGGTGCCGCCGGCGGCGCACAGCATGGCCAGGTTCCGGCTCGCCCACGCCGCGTCGGCCTTCGCCACCTCTCCCCCGGCGAGGTAGTCCTCGAGCACCTTCGTCGCCTCGGCCGACGCCCCGCGCGACAGCTTCACCGCGAGCCGGGCCTGGGCGAACGACCGCCGCCACGCCGCGTCCTGGAGGTCGGGGACGAAGTCCTTGCCGGCGGGCGTCTCGTTCAGCACCGCGGCGGCGGCGAGGTACGCGGCCGGGAGGACCGCCCCGCGGCAGCCGTTCAGGTCGGCGGGCGTCCGGACCAGGGCGAGGCGGAGCCAGTCGTCGGCCGTCGCCCCCTTGCGGCGGGCCGCCTCTTCGAGCACCGGGACCGGGTCGAACACCTTGTGCGCGGCCGCCGTCTCGCCGAGCCAGCCGAGGCCGTTCGGGTCGCGCTCGACGTGCGGCCGGGACCACGTCAGGAGCTTCGCCGCGACCGGCACCTGCACCTTCGGGACGACCGACCCGACGAGCCGGCGGAACGAGTCGCCGGCCCACCGCGGGTCGGTGCCGAGCCGGTTGACGAGTTCGCGGGCGCGGTCGTCGGGCCCGGCGGTGCAGAGCCGGACCAGCCACGCCCGGGCGGCGTCGTACCGCGTCGGGTCCAGGGTGAAGGCGCGTTCGGTCAGCCGGGTCGATTCGGCGTCGTTGCCGACCAGCCCGGACAGCCGGGCCAGTGCGAGGCAGGCGTCGGCCCGGGTCGGGTTCGGGGTGAACACCCCGGCGAACTTGGCGATCCAGTGCGGGGCCGTGTCCGGGGTGGCGGACGCGGCGCGACACAGCAGCACCGACGGGCCGTCCTCGCCCTCGATCTTGAGGAGCGCGGCCAGGGCCTCGTCCGTCGGCTTTGTGGCCGGCCACTCGTGCACCTTCACCCACACGTGGACGTCGGACGGGCGGAGGGACGCGAGTGCCCGGAAGACGTGGGCCACCCCGCGGCGGTCACCGGCCGCGTCGAACACCTCGACCAACCCGAACAGCAGCCGCGCCTGCTCGGCCTCCGGCCACGACTCGATCCGCTCGGCCAGCGAGTAGAGCGGGCGGACCCGGCCCGGCTCCGCGACGTACAGCCGGGCCCGCGCCAGCCGGACGTCCGGGTTGTCGCCGGCGGCCGCCTGCGCCTCGTCGAGCACCGCCAGCCCGGCGGGGGTGCCGGTCGCGTCGGCGGTCGTCTCCGCGAGCGCCGCCCACAGCCGGACGTCGCCCGGCCGGCGGGTCGCCTCCCGCCGCAAGAGCCGGACCGCGTCCGCGTGCCGCCCCTGGCCCGCCCACAACTCGGCCATCAGGATCACCGGCTCGGACGACGCCGGGCCAAACCGCGAGGCGGCGGATGGGGTGTACGTCCACGGCCCTCGACCCGCCGTGGCGGCCGGCGCCGGTGTGGCGAAACCCGCTAACGCCTGCTCCAGCCGCCGCCACTCGTCCGGCAGGGCGTTCGCGGTCCGCAGCCGGGCCGCCTTCGTCCGCACCCACTGGGCCACCACCCCGGCCGGGGCGAACGGCGACTGGGCGGCCGCCTCCAGCTCCCGGACCGCGTCGTCGAACCGGCCGAGGTTCAGGTACAGGGTGCCGAGCCCGACCCGGGCCTGCGCGTTCTTCGGGTCGGTGGCCAGCACCCGGCGGAACGCCTTCTCCTCGCCGGCCGGGTCGGCGAGCTTCCCGGCGGTCACCGCGAGCAAGAGGTTGAGCTGCGTCTCCAGCCCGGGCAGGTTCGTCGTCTCCGACAGGAGCGCTTCGAGCTGGGCGTTCGCGTCGGCCCACTTCGCGTCCCGCATCGCGAGCCGGGCGCGGAGGTACTTGACCTGCGCCGGCGGGGCCTTCCGGGCCTCCAGCCGCTTCAGGATGTCGGTCGTCCGGGCGGTGTCGCCCTGCTGGACGAGCAGGTCGGCGAGCGGGACGAGCAGGTCGAACCCGTCGGGGGTGGCCTTCAGCCCGTCCTCCAGGACGGCGATCGCGGCCGGGGCGTTCCCGCGGATCAGTTCGAGCCACGACAGGCTGCGGACGATCTTCAGGTTCTTCGGGTACAGGGCGGCGGCGTCGCGCAGGACGGCGTGGGCGGCCGGCACCTTCCGGTCGCGCTGGAGGAGTTCGGCGAGCAGGATCGACGCCTCGGCGTTCTCCGGGTCGAGTTCGAGGACGCGCTGGAGGTCGGCGACCGCCTTGGCCGGGTCGCCGCGGCCTGCCGGCCCGGCCGCGTCGTCCGGCGGGAACGCCTCGAACCGGGCGCGGGTGAGGAGGGCGTCCGGGTTCTGCGGCAGGGCCTTGACCATCCGGTCGAGGACGGCGCGGGCGCCGGCGGTGTCCCGCAGGTTCTGCCAGACGAGCTGGGCCAGCCGCTGGTACCCGAGCAGCCCGTCCGGGTCGTGGCCGACGGCCGTCTCGTACGACTTGCGGGCCTCGGCGAGCTGGTTCAGCCCGGCTTGCGCCGCCCCGAGCTGCTGCCACAGCCCGGCCTCGGCCGGGAACGCCTTCAGCAACACGCCGGCGTGGGTGGCGGCGTCGGGGTACCGGCCGGCGTCGAGGCAGGCGGCGAGGGCGTCGCGGCGGACCGGGTGGCGGTCCGGGTCGAGCCGGAGGATGCGGTCGTAGAGGAAGACGAGGTCGGCCTGGGACCGGCGGGTGTGCGGCTTCCGCTTGCGGAGCTGTTCGAGGAGCAGGACCTGGGCCTCGACGTCGTCCGGGGCGAACTCGAGGTACTGGCGGAGGTAGTGGGCGGCGGCGTCCGGCTTGCCGGCGTCGGCGGCCCGGTCGGCCTGGCGGCGGAGGGCGTCGGGGATGCGGTGGGCCTGGACCGCGTGGACCCCGAACAGCGCGCCGGTGAGGACGGCGGCGACGAGGACGAGCTTGAGGAGGAACCGCTTGTTGATAGTCGGCATGCGTCCCCATCCGTGGGAGGGCGGGCGGCCCGGTCGAAGCCGCATGCTAATCGGCGCCGGAAGCGGGAATCAACCCCAACGGCGGAAGCGGCAGGCACACGCCGTGTGCCGTGGCAGAGCAGCGGACGGCACACGGCGTGTGCCCGCTACGGAGAGTGTCGCAAACGCGAAAAGAATTTACGCGATCGAGTATGGCGGCGGGGCCGAGCTTCCGCGACGCTTCACGGCGTTGGCGCTCGCCCGGAGTCGTGCCCGTCATACCCCTCCCCGGTATTCCTGGAGCACCCCCATGTCACGCGTCCCGTCGAAGCGGTCCGGGTTCACGCTGATCGAGTTGCTGGTCGTCGTCGCCATCATCGCCGTGCTCGTCGGGCTCCTCCTGCCGGCGGTGCAGAAGGTGCGGGAGGCGGCCGCCCGGACGAAGTGCCAGAACAACCTGAAGCAGCTCGCCCTCGCCTGCCACAACAGCCACGACGTGTACATGCGGTTCCCGCCGGCCCTCGGGCCGTTCTCCGCGGACGCCAAGATGCAGGTCAACCCGCACCTGTTCCTGCTCCCGTTCATCGAGAACGACGCGATCTACCGGCTGGTCATGGAGTCGTACCAGAACGGGTACGCGCGGCCGCCGGGGGTGACCGGCGGGTTCGACTACGGGCCGCGCAACCCGTTCGCGTTCATCGACCGCCTCCAGCAGTCCGACCTGCGGGACAAGTACCGGACCGCGAACTTCCGCTGCCCGGCGGACACGAACTTCGACGTCCGGGCGTTCGAGGCGACGTTCACCACCTCCTACGCCTTCAACGTGTTCGTGTTCGGCACGATCCGGACCTCCGCGTCCGGCGGGGTGACGCTGTACGAGACCGTCCGCGAGGTCCTCCCGTGCCGGACCACGGACAGCCCGCCGTGCGGGTTCAACACCGACATGCAGACGTGGCCCGGGCTGCCGAGGCTGGGCACGATCACGGACGGGACCTCGAACACGATCATGTGGACCGACATGTCGTCCCGGTGCCAGAACTCGGGCACCGGGGTCGGGCAGCTGTACTGGAACGCCCACCAGCCGTCCTACGCGGCGGGCACCCGGGGGAACGACCAGGTCGGGAGCGGGAACCAGCGCGGGGGGGTGCGGATCCCCACCCCGGCGACCGACGTGTACTTCCTGACGGACGTCCGGGGGGTGGCGTGCGCGGTCAACGACGAGCCGGCCAACGTCCGCGGGCTGGCCTCGTCGTCGCACACCAACTCGGTCCAGGTCGCGCTGGCGGACGCGAGCGTCCGGCCCGTCACCCGGGGGATGAGCATGCAGGCGTTCGGCCTGGCCCTGATCCCGAACGACGGCAACCCCCTGCCGGGCGACTGGTGACCCGGCCCGGCAACCGCCCTGACACACCCGCCGAGGACGTCCCCATGCCGATCCGTGCCGCCTTCGGGGCCGCGGCCGCCGCGGCGTGTCTGCTGGCGGGGTGCGGGACCGACCGCTCGGAGCCCCCGCCGAAGACCAACGTCACCGGCCGGGTGACGCTGCACGGCCGCCCGCTCACCGGCGGGGAGGTCGTGTTCCTGGCGGCCGACGGGACGACGCACGTCCGGCCGGTCGCCCCGGACGGGACCTACAGCGCCGTCAACGTGCCGGAGGGGCCGGCGCGGGTCGCCGTCCGCTCCGACCCGTCGCAGCTCTCGGGCCCGCCGCCCCTCTGGGCGCAGCACAAGGCGAAGGAGGCGAAGGAGCAGGGGAAGACGTTCACCCCCGAGGAGCTGACGAAGGTCGAGGACCCGGTGCTGCGCCTGGCCTACATGGAGTCCCAGGGGATGGCCCCCGCCCGCGTGCCGGGCCGGTACGCCGACCCGAAGACGTCGAAGCTGGCGCACACCGTCGTCTCCGGGCCGCAGACCTACGACGTCCCGCTCGACTGACCGTCACACCCGGACGCGGCGGCGGTACCCGGTCGGCGTCTCCCCGGCGTGCGCCCGGAACGCGACCGACAACTGCCGCTGGTCGGTGAACCCGGACTCCCGGGCGACCGCCGACATCGGCAGGTCGGTCCCGGCCAGCAGGCTCATCGCCTGGTCCAGGTGGACCCGCCGGATCTCCTGCCCGATGCTCCGGCCGAGCACCGCCCGGAACCGCCGCTCCAGCGACCGCCGGGAGACCGACACCTCCCGCACCACCTCCTCCACCCCGACCGGGGCGTGCGGCCGGGACCGGATGAACCGGACCGCGGCCGCCAGGTCGGGGTCGTCCACCCCCAGCACGTCGGACGACTCCCGGGTCACCACCCCGGTCGGCGGGAGCAGCAGCGGGCGGCGCGGCGGCCTCGCCCCGGACAGCAGCCGGTCGAGCAGGGCGGCCGCCTCGTACCCGACCCGCTCGGTCGGCAGGGCGACGCTCGACAGGGCCGGGCGGGCCATCTCGCACAAGAGGTCGTCGTCGTCCACCCCCACCAGGGCGACGTCGTCCGGCACCCGCAGCCCGGCCTGCCGGCACGCCTCAGCCAGCTGCAGCCCCCAGATGTCGTTCGGGGCGAACACCCCGACCGGCTTCGGCAGCCCGCGCACCCATCGCCCGACCTCCGGGTCGGTCGCCCACAAATACCCGGTCGGGTCGAACGGCAGCCCGTCCCGCTCGACGTGGCAGTGGACCGGGTGCCCGCGGGCCCGCATCACCTCCCGGAACCCGGCCTCTCGCCGGACCGCGTACCCCCGGCCGGGGTGCCCGACGAACCCGAAGTGCCGGACCCGGCGGTCGAGCAGATGTTCGGCGACGAGCCGGCCGACGGCCACGTCGTCCACCCCGACGCGCGGCAGCCGGACGTCCGGGAGCACCCCGCTGACGTTGACCGCCGGCTTTCGCAGCGAGGCGACGGCGGCGGCGACGTCGTCCGAGTACAGGTGGGCGATGACGCCGGCGACGTGGAGCGGGCGGAGGGTGTGGACGGCGGCGGGGTCGGCCGGGACGGGGAGGAGGACCCACGGCGGGCGGCCGAGGGCGTACCGGCGGACGCCGCGGAGGACGCCGCGGCAGTAGGCGAGGCCGTGGTTGAACACCAGCCCGATGCGGACGGTCGGGGGCACCGCGGGCCTCCCGGGTTGACGCAGGGTTGATAACGGTTTACGCGACCCGGCTGGTGCCGCAAGAAGTGAACAGGGAGGTGGCCCGCGGCACCCGGCCGCTACACGATGCCGGCGGACCGCAACTGTTCGGCCAGGGACCACCCGTCCGGCCGCCGGTCCGGGTAGAACCACCGGCACCCGGCGGCGACGAACTCCTCGCGGTACTGGCGGAACGAGCACGCCCGGCCGCTGGCCCCGGGGTCGTCGTCGTACCCGTACTCGAACCCGCAGCAGTCGCAGCACCCGAACGACGCGTGCCCGAACCGGCCGATGTACGGCGGGTCGCCGAGGTCGCCGAACGGGGCCGGCGGCAGCTCGGTGTACGCCGGCTGGTGCAGCCCGCGGTAGCCGCAGCACGGGCAGTAGTACCGTTCTTCTCCCATCGCGGTCCCTTTCAACAGCCGAAGCCGGTCCAGCCGGGCAACTCCGACGCCTGCCGGATCCAGGCCGCCACGAGCTCCTCGTCGAGCGTGTCGCCTTCGTGGATGTGGAAGTACCGCGTCCCCTCGTTCTTCGACGCGACGGGCGGCACGGGGCTCAGCGACGTGCCGTTGAAGAAGGCCACCTTGACGTACCTCGTCAGGCAGTGGGCGCCGAGGAACCAGCCCCGTTCCTCGGTGCCGTAGAACGGCGAGTTCCAGCGGACGGCCCTGCGGACGCCGGGGACGGTGCGGGCGATCAGCGCGTCGAGGTGGCGGCCGACGTCGCGCTTCCACCCCGGCATGGCCGCGATGTAGGCCTGGACCGGGGCGTCGCCGTCGCCCTTGGCGATCTGGGGGTTGCCGCCGGAGAGGAGCTTCGGCTCCGCGGCGACCTTCCCGCCGGCCTTCGCCGGGCGGGGGGCCTTCTTGTCCGCCATCGTGTCCACCCCCGGACGGTGTAAACGTGCCTGGCCGCGCCTTGAACCTACCGCCGACGTCCGCCGGACGTCCAGCCCAGCAGCGGGGGCCGGAGGGGCGTAACGCCCCGAACAGCCGGCACGGCCGCCCCCGGCTGCCGGAGGGCTTGGTTCCGCGATCACGGCCCGTGCGACCAGACTTGCCGCTCGCCCACCCAAGCGATTTGGGCCGTGTGGTGCCGGCAGTGCCAGGCGTAGTAGCACAGCGCGGCGTTCAGGCTGACGGTGGTGCCCGTCTCGGGGTGGACGAAGGAGCGGGCGAACTGCGGCTCCGTCAGCGAGCGCAGCAACTGCACCCACCGCGTGTGCAGCCCCTCCAGGAGGGCCAGCGGCGCCCGGACGTCGCCCGTGCGCGCGTCCTGCAGTTCCGCCCAGCGGCCCTCGTCGTACGCCTTGATCGTCGGCCGGTCTTCCGTCAGCGCCCACTTGAAGCGGACGTAGCTGTTGACGTGGCTGTCCGCCAGGTGGTGGACGATCTGCCGGACGGTCCAGTTCCGGTAGCGCGCGTCGAGTTGCCGGTCCGAGAGGCCGCCCACCAGTCCGCGCAGGGCGGCCGGCGTACCCGCGAGGACGGCGACGTACTCGGCCCGGCGCTGCGGGTCGGGGCCGTCCTCCGGCACGAACATACCGGCGGGGTTCCGCGGCGGTTCCGTCATGCCACTCGCTCCAACAAAGCCATCCACGGCGAGCCGAACAACCCAGCTCACCGGCGGGGGGGCACGATCCCCGGAACCGCTACTTACCGCCGCCGTCTGCCGCAGCGCCCGGTTCGGCCACTTGCCGCCCCGGCCGGAGACGCCACTTGAGGAAGAACTCGACATCGTCTGCGGCGGCCTCGGACCGCCCTCGGACCCACGCGTCGGGGTCGGCCAAGCCGGCCGACAGCAGCGGCAGCACCCGCGCCACGTCCAGCTCCCGGAACCGTCGGGCGAGGTGCCCGAAGCCGAGCAGGGCACTGCCGCGGACACCCGGGTCGGGGTGCCGGGCGAACCGCTCGCAGAACGCCGCGGCCCACCCCGAGTCCGCGTCGTGCAGCGCCACCGCCAGGACGGCACGCGACAGGTCATCCGGGGCCGCGCCCGCCGCCCGCTCGGCGTCGGCGCGCGAGATCGGTTCGATCGGCTCGTACCGCACGAACGCCCTCCGCGGCCGAACTCGGGATCAGCCGACCCGCGCCGCGCGTTAAGGCCGACCCGCCGATCAGCCGAACGCGCCGCCTACCTGGGCCGGACCTCTGGCGCAAGCTCGTACCGGACAACCTACCCGCCGTCCGGGCGGCCGTCACCCGGCCCGGTCCCGCCCGTTACCCAGACCGGGCGAACACTCACGCCTCGGCCCGCCGCCGACCGCCCCACTCGGCAGCCGTCGAACACCCGGACGACCCGCGCCGTGATCCGGTTCCCGCTGCGCCCGGGGCCGGAGTGACGCGGCCGTGAGAACCGCCGGAATCCCCGTCACCGGGCGGCCGCCGCGGTGTTATCCTCAACAGTCGTCCCTGCCACCCACGGGTCCCGCCATGACCACCCGGCCCCGGCGCGCGTTCACCCTGATCGAGCTCTTGGTGGTGGTCGCCATCATCGCCGTCCTGATCGGTCTGCTGCTCCCGGCCGTCCAGAAGGTGCGCGAGGCCGCCGCCCGGGCCAAGTGCCTGAACAACCTGAAGCAGCTCGGGGTCGCCCTGCACAACCACCAGGCGGCCCTCGGCACCTACCCGGTCGTGTCCGAGATGCCGCGGGACCGGACCTCCCAGCCGTGGTCCGCCCACGCCCGGCTGCTCCCGTACCTGGAGCAGGAGAACCTGCACCGGCTGATCGACTTCAAGACCGAGCCGAACGACTTCACCACCCGCCCGGACGTGGCCCGGATCCGGGTCCCGACCTACCTGTGCCCGAGCGAGCCGAACGACCGCGCCCGGCCGACCGCCGCCATCACCTACTACCCGCTGAACTACTGCTTCAACGAGGGGACCTGGTTCGTGTACGACCCGCCCAGCGGGCGGGGCGGGGACGGGGCGTTCGTCCCGAACCTGGCCCTCCGCCCGGCCGACATCGGGGACGGGCTGAGCAACACCCTCGGGGCGGCCGAGTGCAAGGCGTACCAGCCGAACCTGTGGGACGCCGGCAGCCCGAGCAGCCCCGGGGTCGCCCCGCCGGCCGACCCGGCCGCCCTGGCCGCGTACTTCGGCGGGACGTTCGACACCAACGGGCACACCGAGTGGGTGGAAGGCGACGTCCACGAGACCGGGTTCACCACCACCTTCCCGCCGAACACCAAGGTGCCGTACACGACCGGCGGGGTGCTGTACGACGTGGACTACACCAGCCTGCGGGACGGGGAGTCGATCACCCTGCCGACGTACGCCGCGGTCACCGCCCGGAGCCACCACGTCGGCGGGGTGAACGCGCTGCTGATGGACGGGTCGGTGCGGTTCGTCCGGGACGGGGTCGGGCGGGACCTGTGGCGGGCGCTCGGCACCCGGTCCGGCGGGGAAACGATCGGGGACTACTGACCGGGGCGGACCGATGCCGGAGACGACGACCGGAACCCGGGCCCGGTGGGGGTACGTCGCGGCCGCGGCCGCCCTCGCCGGGCTGGCCGCGGGCGGGTGGTGGCTGCTCGGCGGGGGCCGCCCGCCGACCGCCACCGAGGCCGAGGTGCGGCCGGCGGCCGAGGCGTTCCTGGCGGACCTGCGGACCGGGAAGGTCGACCGGATCGACGCCGCCTGGGCCGGCACGACGGCCGACTTCAAGTCGTTCCACGGCCGGGACGACTTCCGGAAGTACGTCCGGGCCCGCCCGGCGCTGAAGGCGGCGGCCGAGTTCGCGGGGTTCCGGATGGCGGACGTGAACGGGGTGCGGGTGGCCGAGTGCGCGTTCGCGTCGGCCGCCGGCCCGGCGGTGAAGGTCCGGCTGGCGCCGGCCGAGTCGGCCTGGAAGGTGGACCACCTCGCCGTCGAGTGACGCCCCCGGTCGGGATCGACCGGCTGGTGATCCCGCCCCCCCGGCCGGGGGGCGGAGTGGCGCCGGCGCCGCGGGTCCGTGCGGCGCCGGGGGCCGGTCAGTGCGCCGTCACGTGCAGCATCACGTGTGACGACGTCCCGACGTTGCCGGCGGCGTCGGTGGCGCCGACCTGGAGCATGTACATGCCGGACCGCAGGGGCGGGACGGCGAGCCGGTACGGCGGCTTCTTCGCCACCGCGACCGGCTTGAACGCCGGGTCCCGGGCCAGGTCGAACCCGGGCAGGAAGGTGTCGCCCTCCCGGACGAACAGCTCGACCTTCACCACCTCCGCCGCCCGAGCGTCCAACACCTCGGCCAGCACCTCGACGTCCTTCCCCACCCCGACCCGGGCCCCGTCCTTCGGGCTCGCGATCCGCACCAGCGGCGGCAGGTCCGGGGTGACGCTCACCCGGACGGAGTGGGACGACCGCGCCCCTTGCGCGTCGACCGCCTCGACGGTCACCTGGTGCGACCCGGGCCGGAGGTCGTCCAGCCGCAGCTTCGGGCCGGCCGCGCCGGCCCGGGCCCCGTCCACGAAGAACTGCACCCGCTCGACCTTCCCGTCCTGGTCCAGCGCCTCCGCCACCACCTCGACCGCCTCGCCGGGGACGAACTGGGCGCCGTGCGCCGGCCGGCGGATCCGCACCTCCGGCGGCAGGTTCTCGTCCGGCGGCGGGGCGGACAGCTCCAGGTCGAAGTGGAGGTCGTCCGCCCCGTCCTTCGACTGGACGACGGCCACCGCCAGCGTGTTCTCGCCCTTGGCCAGCAGCTTCGGGTCCACCGGGCTCGCCCAGTAGACGTGCTCCCGCAACCCGTCGACGTTCTCCCCCGCGACCGCGTCCGCCCCGACCGGGCCGGCCGGCAGGTTGCGGCGGTACACCTCCTTCCCGTTCAGAAACACCACCGCCCCGTCGTCCGCCAGGACGCGGAGGGACAGGCGGTCGTACCCGGCCGGGTCGTCGACGGTGAACGACCGCCGGAGGTAGGTCGGGCCGTGCCGCCGGCCGGTCGAGTGCAGCGGCGCCTTGGTCACCCGCCACCGGCGGTCGTCGAACCCGGTGGCCGCCCAGTCGGCCGGCGGGTCGGCCCCGTCCAGCTTCGTCCAGCGCGACCCCCGGGGGACGAGCGTCAGCTTCGAGGCGTCGACCTGCACCCGGACCCCGCCGACCGTCGTCTCCGGCGAGAACCCGCGGGCGACCGCCACCTGCTCCAGGTCGAACGCGAACGGCTTCCGCCGCAGCTCGGCCGGGAACTGCGGGCCGGCCTCGAACGCGACCTCGACGGGGAAGCTGTCCCCCGGCCGGAGTTCGACCTGCAGGAACGAGCCGTCGCCCTTGACCCGCAGGTCGAGCCGGTCCTGGGCCTCCCGGGCGACCTCCACCCCCTCCCCGATCGCCTTCGACGCCCGCCACCGGTCGCCCAGCCGCGGCGGGACGCTGAGGGTCACGGTCCCGTGGGCGAACGGCTCCCGGGCTCGGTCCTCCGCGGCCGCCCGCACCCGCAGCCGGAAGACGGCCGGGTGCGGCAGGAAGTTGCGGACGATCGCCCCGGAGAGGAACCGGAGGCGGCTGACCGAGTCGACCACGGTCACGTTCTTCCAGGCGATGTTGTTGTTGTTCCGGGTGTTGGTGTCGACGTTCATCCCCTCGGGGGTGGCCATCCCGAACGGGAAGGCGGCGGCCGTCTCGACCCGGGCCAGCAGGCAGAAGTGGCCGGGGTCGCCGAAGCACCCGAACCTCGCCGGGTCGGGCGGGAACCACGGGACCTGGACGACGACCGACTGGTTCGGCTGGAGGACCGGGACGGTGAGCGGGGCGGTGTCGTAGACCGGCGGCGACACCACCGACGGGTGGGCGGACGTCTTCACGTACTGCTCGGACGGGTTGGTCCACGGGGCGACCCCGGTGGCCCCGTTCCACGGCCCCATGCTGCCGGTGAGCGAGGCGTGGCCGGAGACCGCCCCGTACGCGGTCGCCGGGTCCAGCCGGGCCGGCTGGGTCGGGTTCCGCTGCCACTGGGCCCAGAGCCGGTCCACGTTCCCGTGGAGCAGGAAGAAGAACGGGTCCTGGGCGGAGATGCTCGGGAAGCTGATCTGCCCGCCGGGGCCGCCGATGAACCCGTGCGAGCTGTTGTGGTTCGGGACGTTCTCCACCCGGGTCCGGAGGGACGGGAAGTTCGGCTCGGCGAGCACGGTCGCGTCCGAGTCGGGACTGAACGCGCTGAACCCGACGTTCCGCGAGAGGGTCGGCGGGCGGAGCGGGACGAGCGGGGCGCCGACCGTCCCGGACCCCGACCCCATGAACCCGCCCGCCCCGGTGGTGAACAGGTTGGTCCCGACGCGCGGGTCGCTGGTCCAGTCCCAGTAGAGCAGCGTCACCCGGGGGTTCGACTCCCGGAGCAGGGTCTCGAACCGGTTCACCATCTCCCGGTGCCACGGGAAGAAGGCGGGCACCCCGTGCTGGGCCCCGCCGGTGGCGTGGATCGTGTCCTGCTTCCGCCAGTACGGGACGCCGTCCGAGAACCGCCGGGCCGGGTTCGTCTGGATGTCCAGCAGGGCGTCCCGGAAGGCGCTCCGCTCCGCCGCGGTCGCGGCCTGGGCGTTCCGCCGCGGCTTGGTGATCTCCATCCCGTGCAGCTCGGGGGTGCCGCACGGGCTGTCGACGTAGTCGACCCACTGGGCCGGCCACCCGAGCCCGGTCGACGCCTTCGCCCAGTACACCCGCAGCCGCTCCGTCCCGGCGGTCGGCGACCGGCCGCGGTTGTGGACGCGGACGTAGACGTAGGCCGGGAACCCGGTCTTCGGGTCGTCGTACTCGGGGTTCTCGTGCGGCTGGGGGGCCCAGGTCGGGGCCGCGGTCGGGAACGGGCGGGGGTTGTAGTTCGGGTCCGGGCTGTTCCGCACCCAGATGTCCGGGCTCACCCACATCGGGCCGGGGTCGGGGTTCGGCTCGACCCCGGTGTCGGCCGGCGTGTCGCGGATGAACAGGTCCGGCTGGGAGCGGGCGGGCGGTGCGGCGGCGGCGAAGACGGCGAGGGTCAGCAGCGGAACCGCCGCGCGCCCGGCGGGGGGACGGGGTCGGGCCACGGGTCACCTCCGGCCTGGGGAAGGGAAGGGGGCGGCGCGGTCGCGCCGCGGGTCGGCCGTGACGAGTTGAACCATCCGGTCTTGACGTGAGTGAATTTACCAGACGGTCGCCGGGATCCAACATCTTTCCCGCGTGAAACCGGTCACTGGTTCGGGCGCCCGCCGCCCCCGCCCCACTTCGCCTTTACCCGACCTGCGCCCGGTGCTACAACCCCCCGGCCGGGGCAACCCCGGTGCGCCGCCGGCCCCGGGAAGGACCCCGTGTACAAGCTGCTCCTCTGCCTCCGGTACCTCCGCACCCGGTACCTGGCGTTCATCTGCATCGTCAGCGTGATGCTCGGGGTCGCCACCCTGATCGTCGTGAACGCCGTCATGAGCGGGTTCAGCACCAAGCTCAAGGACCGCCTCCACGGCGTCCTGTCCGACGTCGTCGTCGACACCGACCGGCCGGACGGGTTCGTCGTGTGCGGGCCGGACGGGTACCCGGTCCCGCAGCGCGGGCCGGACGGCCGGCTCCTGTTCGACGCCGACGGCAACCCGGTCCCGACCCCGCTCGACCCGGACGAGGCGGTCCGGCGGATCATGGCCAGCCCGGCCGGCCCGCGGATCGCCGCCGTCTCCCCGACCATCGAGTCGTTCGCCGTCCTCCAGTTCCAGTTCCGCGGGCAGACGCTGAGCAAGCCGGTCCGGCTGATCGGGGTCGACCCGAAGGGGCGGGCCGCGGTCGGCGGGTTCAGCGAGTACCTGGTCCGCCAGAACGGGGCGCCCAGCCCGTCATTCGAGCTCACCCCCGACGCCCTCGACCGGCACGAGCGGAACCGCCGGGACCGGGCCGCCGCCCGGTCGCTGGTCACCGAGGTGCCGGACTTCCCGCAGCCGAAGCCGCCCGCCGTCCCGGGGCTGCCGGAGATCCCGGCGCCTGCGGCGCCGGCCGCCGACGTGTTCGCGGTCCCGCCCCCGGACCAGGCGGCGATGAGGGCCGAGATGCCGGTCGCCAGGCCGGTCGGGGTGATCCTCGGGTACACCCTCGGGCACTTCCGGTACAAGGACGCGGACGGGCAGGTGGTCGAGGAGCGGGCCCTCCAGCCGGGGGACGCGGTGACGGTGTTCACCGCCGGCGGGGAGGCCGGCGGGCTGCGGCCGGTCTGGGGCAGCTTCCTGGTGACCGACTACCTGAAGACCGAGATGAGCGAGTACGACCAGAGCTTCGTGTACGTCCCGCTCGAGGACCTGCAGCGGGTCCGCACCATGCAGGGCCGGTGCACCGCGTTCCAGATCCGGCTGAAGGACTACGAGGCGGACAAGGGGTTCGTGACCGAGCAGCTGCGGGCGCTGTTCCCGCAGCGGGCCGGGAGCCGGGTCGCCACCTGGGAGGAGCACCAGGGGTCGCTGCTGGCCGCGATCGACGTGGAGAAGGGGATCCTGAACCTGCTGCTATTCCTGATCGTCGGGGTGGCCGGGTTCAGCATCCTGGCGATCTTCACCATGATCGTGTCGGAGAAGTACCGGGACATCGGGGTGATGAAGTCGCTCGGGGCGTCGAGCCGCGGGGTGATGAGCATCTTCGTCGGGTACGGGCTCTTGCTCGGGCTGGTCGGGTGCGCCCTGGGGACCGGGCTCGGGCTGGCAATAACAGACAACATCAACGGGATCGAGCGGTTCCTGACGGAGGCGACCGGGAAGGCGGTGTTCCCGCGGGACGTGTACTACTTCAAGGAGATCCCGACGAACGTGGAGCCGGTCCGGGTGCTGTTCCTGAACCTCGGGGCGGTCGGGATCGCGGTCCTGTTCAGCCTGCTGCCGGCGTGGCGGGCGGCCCGCCTCCACCCGGTCCAGGCGCTCCGGTTCGAGTAGGGCGGAGTGCGGAAGTCTTGTGGCACGGGTCTCCCGACCCGTGCCGCTCCCACAGGTCGGGAGACCTGTCCCACGGAACAGCCGACCCCCGGTGACCGATGCTCGCTGCCGAGAACCTCCGCAAGACGTACCGCCGGCACGCCGTCCGGGTGCCGGTCTTGAACGGCCTGAACCTGGAGGTGAAGGCCGGCGAGTTCCTGAGCGTGGTCGGGGCGTCCGGGTCGGGCAAGAGCACGCTGCTCCACCTGCTCGGCACCCTGGACGCCCCGGACGCCGGCCGGGTCGTGCTCGACGGCCGGCGGATCGACGACCTGCCGGGCGGGGAGCGCGACGCCCTGCGGAACCGCACCTTCGGGTACATCTTCCAGTTCTACCACCTGCTGCCGGAACTGAACGTCCTCGACAACGTGCTGATGCCGGCGTACATCGGGCACTCGGCGCTCGGGTGGTGGAAGGCCCGGTCGAGGTGGCGGGCGCGGGCGGCCGAGCTGATCGACAAGGTCGGGCTGTCTCACCGGCTGAAGCACCGCCCGCGGGAGCTGTCCGGCGGGGAGATGCAGCGGGCGGCGGTCGCCCGGGCGCTCTTGACCGGCCCGCGGGTGCTGCTCGCCGACGAGCCGACCGGGAACCTGGACGCGGAGACCGGGGGCGAGATCGTCCGGCTGCTCCGGGATCTGAACCGGCAGGACGGGGTGACGATCGTGATGGTCACCCACAACCTGGAGATCGTGTCCGCCACCGACCGGGTGGTGCGGATGGTCGGCGGGGTGGTGACGGACGACACCCCGGCCGCCCCGAAGCCGTTCCCGCAGCCGCGGCTCGCGGTCGTCTGACCGCGCGCCGCGGCCGTCCCGGCCGCGCCCCCGTATCCCGTCCCCATGTCACTCCTCTGGGTCAACGGCGCCCTGGTCGACAAGGCGGACGCCAAGGTCAGCCCGTTCGACCACGGGTTCCTGTACGGCGACGGGGTGTGGGAGCACCTGCGCGTCTTCGGCGGGGAGTTGTTCCGCCCGGCCGACCACCTCGACCGCCTCGCCGCGGCGGCCGCCGTCCTCGGCATTGACATCCCGCTGTCACGCGACGAGTTGACCGCCGCGATCGGCGCCACCGTGAAGGCGAATAACCGGACGGACGCATACGTCCGGGTGATCGTGAGCCGCGGCCCCGGGACGGTCGGCCCGGACCCGCGGAAGATCGAGCCGCAGGTGATCGTCATCGCCGAGGAGTACCAGCCGTTCCCGACCGAGTTGTACGGGCACGGGCTGCACGCCGCGGTCTTTTCGGTCCCGTTCGACCGGACCCACCCGGCGAACCGCGCCCGCACCCTCGGCCGGCCGCACGTCGTTCTCGCCAAGCAGCACGCCCTCCAGAACGGTTGCCTCGAGGCCGTCCTCACCGGCCCGGACGGGACGCTTCTCGGCACCACGGAAGGTGCGTTGTTCTACCTCAAGGACTGGTCGGCGGTGACGGCCGGCCGGGCGGGCGACGCCACCGCGATGGTCGTCGCGGAAGCAGCAGAGGGGCTGGGCCTGACCGCCACCGAGTTCCCTGCGGTGCCGACGGACCTTCTGTCCGCCCCCGAGGTGTTCGTGGCCGGCACCGCGTGCGGGGTGATCGGGATCGTCCGGCTCGACGGCACAAACATCGGGACCGGCACCGAGGGGCCGGTGACGCGGGCGATCCGGGAGCGGTACCACGCACTGACCCGCGGCGGGAGCTAGACTCCAGGTCCGGAGTCCGTTTAGACTGGTGATGCCGGCCGGCCCGAGGTGACCCGTGTCCACGATCCGCCGCATCCTCGTCCCGACCGACTTCGGCGAGTCGTCCGCCCCGTCCGTCCGGCTCGCGGTCCAGTTGGCGGACAAGTTCGCGGCCGAGCTGATCGTCCTGCACGTCGTCCAGGACACCGCCCTGGTGATGCCCGAGGCGGTGATGCCGACCCCGGTCCCCGGCCCGGACCTCGGGCAACTGGTCGAGTCGGCGAAGGCCGGGCTGGCCGACCTGGTGGAGCGGATGAACCTGGACCGGTTCCGCCCGCAGCTCGAGGTCCGGGTCGGCTCCCCCGTGAGCGAGATCGTGGCCGCCGCCGCCGACCTGAAAGCCGACCTGCTGTGCGTCGGGACGCACGGCCGGACCGGGCTGGCCCACCTCCTCCTCGGCAGCCAGGCGGAGCGGCTGGTGCGCGAGTCGCCGTGCCCGGTCCTCACAGTCAAGCCGCCGCCGGGTTAGCGACGCGTCGAAGGCGCGCCTTCGACGCGTCGCTAACCCGGCGTCGCGGTATACTGCCCGTATGGGACCGCCCGACCTCACCCCCGAACTCGCCGCGAAGCGCGACCGGCTGCTCGCCGTCCTCGGCGGGCTGCCCGGGGTGGCGGTGGCGTTCAGCGGGGGCGTCGACAGCACCGTGGTCGCCCGGGCGGCGTTCCAGGCGCTCGGCGACCGGGCGGTCGCGGTCACCGCCGACAGCCCGAGCGTGGCCCGGGCGGAGCTGGCCGACGCCCGGAGCCTCGCCGCCCACATCGGCATCCGCCACGTCGTCGTCCGGACCGCCGAGTTCGACAACCCGGACTACCTAAGGAACGATGGCACCCGCTGCTATCACTGCAAGACGGAGCTGTACGCGACGGTCGGCCGGCTGCTGCCCGAGCTGGGGGTGCCGGTGGTGGCGAGCGGGGCGAACCTGGACGACCTCGGGGACTACCGCCCGGGGCTGACCGCGGCCGCGGAGCACGCGGTCCGTCACCCGCTCCAGGAGGCGGGGTTCACCAAGGAAGACGTGCGCGGGCTGGCCCGGTTCTGGGGCCTGCCGGCGTGGGACAAGCCGGCCGCCCCGTGCCTCTCGAGCCGGCTCGCCCCGGGGCTGGCCGTCACCCCGGAGCGGACCGCCCGGGTGGAGGCGGCGGAGGCGTACCTGCGGGGCCTCGGGCTGCGGGAGTGCCGGGTCCGGCACCACGAGGGCGACCTGGCCCGGGTCGAGGTGCCGGCCGGCGAGGTGGCCCGGCTGGCCGCCGAGCCGGCGCGGTCGGAGTTGGCCCGCGAGTTCCGCCGGCTCGGGTTCCGGTTCGTCACCCTGGACCTGGACGGGTTCCGGTCCGGCAGCCTGAACGACCTCGTCCCGCTGGACGTCCGCCGGGCCTACGGCGGCCGGCCCTCCTGACCTCTGTCCCCCGACCCCCGATGACCCCGCTCCCCGCCGCCCGCGCCCTGGACCAGTTCTTCCTCGACGCCCGCGCCCGGTTGCTCGACCTGGCCGCGATCCTGGACCGGGTCGGGCGCGGGGCGGACGCCGCGGCGGCCGGGGCGGACCCGCGGGCCGGGAAGCTGGCGGAGGCGCTCGGGGTGCTGCGGTCCGACGCCCCGAACAAGGCCGAGTTGGTCCAGCGGCTGTTCTCCCTGGCCTACGACCCGGACTGGGTCCGCCCGGCCCCCCGGTCCTGACCGGCGGCCGGGTTCCGGACGTGCCGCGCTCCCGGCGGGCGCGGCCGGGCCATTTTCGCGGACCGGGGTTCCTTGCCCGCCCCCCCGCTCTTACGATGTCGGCACGGTCCGACCCGCCGGGAACTCCACCCCGCCCACCCCGGAGATCCGCGTGGCGATCAAGCTCGTCTGCACCGAGTGCGGCAAGCGCCTCCAGGTCGAGGACCAGTACGCCGGGCGGCGGGTGTCGTGCCCGAAGTGCAAGGCCGTGGTCCGCGCCCCCGGGGAGAAGGTGACGAAGGCGGCGGTCCCGGCCGCCCCCCCGCCCGCCCCCCCGCCGCCCCCGCCGCGGGAGGAGCGGAACCCGTTCGGGTTCGAGAGCCGGAGCGGTGGCGAGCCGCGGCAGGCCCCGGTGAAGCAGCGGACCGGGCTGGTCGAGGTGCCGGACAAGCCGAAGGACCCGGCCGGCTCGGGCCGGCGCGAGTCGGACAACGGCGAGGACCGGGCCCGGCCGCGGTTCTACGGGCGCGGCCGGGGGGAGCCGCGGCGGGCCCCGGCCCGGGCGTGGGCCGGGTTCGGGGCCGGGTGCCGGCTCGCGCAGGGGGGGGCGTGGGCCGAGTTCGTCGGGTTCGCGGTCGGGGTCGCGCTGCTCGTGTACGTGGCCGCCGACGCGGCCGAGGCCGGGCCGCCCGGCCCCTACTCGGCGACGCTGACGTTCCTCGGCCTCGGGGCGGTGCTCCTCGGGGCGGCGGCCGGGTGCGGGCTGGTGTGCCTCGGGCGGGTGCGGATGCTCGGCCTCCCGGACGGGACCGGGGCGACCGGGCCGCTCGTCGGGGCGCTCGTGATCACCGCCGCCCGGCTGCTCGCGACCCTGGCGGCGGTGGCCCTGCTCGTCCTGGCGTACACCGAGTCCGCGGCCGGGAGCCGGCGGGACGCGGCCGACTACCTGCGGCAGTCGTTGGAGGCGTGGGGGGCGGGGATGCTGCTGTGGTCGGTCGCCGACCTGGCGATGCTCCCGGCGGTGGCGATCGCGGGGGCGGCGATCCCGAGCTACCCGCTCCGCCGCCGGGTCGGCGGGGCGACGGTCCTGCTCCAGGTCTCCGGGGTGCTGTTCGTGCTGCTGGTCGCGGGCCTGTACCTGGACGGCCGGCCCGGCCCCGGCGCCCCGCCCGCCCGGGGCGGGCGGCCGGCGGCCGGCGGGGGGCTCGTCCCGGCCGAGGTCGGCGGGCTGGTGGCCGGCGTCGGCCTGGTGGTGGTCCTACTCCTGTACACGGTCGCGTACTCGTCGCTGTACGCCGCCGGCGCCCGGGCCGTCCGGGAGGCCCGGCAGGCCGAGGAGGACGAGGACTACTGACCCGGTCGGAGGACGCCATGCCGATCGCGGTCGGGTGCCCGGGTTGTGGGAAGCGGCTCCGGGTCCGGGACGGGGCCGCCGGGAAGCGGGTGGCGTGCCCGTCCTGTGCGGCCGCGGTGGACGTCCCGCCGGACGAGCCGACCCGGCCGGGCCCGGGCCGGGCGTGGCGCGGGTTCGCCGCCGGGTGCCGGGTCGCCCAGTGGGGGGCGTGGGTCGAGTTCGTCGGACTCGCGCTGGCGGCCGGCGTGCTCGTGGTCCTGGTCGTGTACGGGCCGGCCGCCGACGCGGCGTTCCGGGCGCTCGGCGGGCCGTGGGCGCTGGTCCTGCTGTTCCTGGCGTCGGCCGTCGGGACGGGGCTGGTGGCGGTCGGGCGGGGGCGGATGCTGAGCCTGCCGGACGGGACCGGGGCGACCGGGCCGCTGGTGGGGGCGGTGCTCCTCACCCTGGCCCGGCTGGTCGCCGCGGTCGCGACCGTCGTCCCGCTGTACCTCACGGCACTCGGGTGGCGGGACGCGCCGGCGGCCGCCGCGGCACAACTGAACATGGCCGGCCTGGCGGTGGCGGTCGGGCTCGTGGCCGGGGGGATCGCGGACCTGTCCGTGGTGCCGGCGCTGGCGGTCGTGGGCGGGGCGGTCCCGAGTGCCGACCTCCGCCGGAAGGCCGGGACCGCGACCGCCGGCCTCCAGGGCGTCGCGGTCCTGTCCGCGGCGGTCGGGTTCTGGCTGACGTACAAGGCCGGCGCCGACCGGATCGCGGTGGCGGTCGCGATCGGGCTGATGGCCTGGCTCCAGTTCGCGGCCACCTTAGTCCTGTCCTCGCTCTACACCGCCGGCGCCGCAGTCGGGCGGCCCGACCGGGACGGACAGGGGTGACCTCGGCCGCCGGAGAACGCATGGCGACCACGCTCGGGTGCCCGGCCTGCGGGGGGTTGATGCGGGCCGGGGACGAGTCTGCCGGGCGGCGGGTGACCTGCCCGCACTGCGCGGCCGTTGCGTCGGTCCCGGCGGCCGGCGCGCCGGCCCCGGTCCCCTGGGCGCGGCCCGCGGCGGGTCGACCGCCGACCCCGGCCGGGGCGTGGCGCTCGTTCGCCACCGGGTGCGCGCTGTCGCGGTGGGGGGCGTGGGTCGAGTTCGCCGGGCTCGCGCTCGGGGCGGCGGTCGTCACGTACCAGGCGGTCTGGCGGGACGGGGTGGGGGCGGCGCTCGGGCCGCTCCGCGGGCCGCTGGTCCTGGCCCCGTTCTTCGCCGCGCTGGTTGTCGGGGCCGGGCTGGTGTGCCTCGGGCGGTGGAAGATGGCGGACGTCCCGGACGGGACCGGGGCGAAGGGGGTGTTCGCCGCCGCGGGCGTGTTCGCCGCCCTCCGGCTGCTCGCCGTCGCCGCGGCCCTGTTCCTGGTCCTGTCGGCGGCCGACGGTTGGGCGAACGACCCGTTCCGCGCCGGGGAGCAGGTCGGGCAGGCCGTCCTGGCGTGGGCGGCCGGGACCGTGCTCGGGGCGCTCGCCGACCTGCCGGTGGTGCCGGCGGTGGCGGTCGTCGGCGGGGCGGTCCCGAGCCCCGCCCTCCGCCGCCGGGCCGGGCACGTGACGGTCGGGTTGCAGGTCGTGATCGGCCTGTCGGTGGCACTGACGGCCGGGCTCGCGTACGCCGCCGAGCAGGCGCGGGCCGTGCGACCGGCCGGGGCGGATCGGGTGCGGACGACCGCAGCGGTCGGGTTCCTGGTCGGGCTGCAGTTCGCGTACACGGCCCTCTTCTCCGCGCTCTACGCCGCCGGGGCGCGGGCGGAGGACGACGCCCGGGCGGCCGGGCGGGCCGTCGGGGACGAACAGGTGTGACCCGGGCCGCCGGCCCAACCCTCCCTACGAGAGACGTCATGGCGATCACGCTCGGGTGCCCGGCCTGCTCGAAGCGGTTCAGGGCCCGGGACGAGTCGGCCGGGAAGCGGGTCAAGTGCCCGTACTGCGCCGCCGCCGTCCCGGTCCCCACGGCGGACGAGGCGGAGGGCGCCCGGGCCGAGACGGCCCCGGTCCCGACCGCGGCGCCCCGCCCGGCCCCGCCCGCCCCGCCGCTGGCCCCGACCCGGCCGGCCGCCCCCCCGCCGTCCCGGCCGGCCGTCGCCAGCCCCGCCGACTGGGGCGCCGCCGACCCGCCGCCGGTCCCTGCCCCCGCCGCGCCGGCGTTCCCGGCCGACGCCCCGAAGCCCGCCGCCCGCGCGGTGCCGCGGCCGGCCCCGGCCCGCGGTGCGAAGCCGAAGGGGGCCGACGGCCCGGCGAAGACCCCGGACCAGTTGGCGGCCCCGGGGTGGCGGAAAACTCGCGGCGGGCTGGGCTGGGTGCTGTTCGGGCTGTTCCTGCTGGCCCTGCCGGGGTTCGTCGGGTTCGCCAAGGTGGCGTGCGAGCGGGCCGGGTCGCCGTGGCCGACCGGGCCGGGCAACGACTGGGTGAGCATCGCCGGGTACGTCAACTCGCCCGACCCGAACTCGGTCCAGTTGTCGAAGGAGGACCTGCTGGCCGCGGCCGCGTACGGGCTGCCGGTGGTGCTCGGGCTCTTGGTCGTGGGGTTCGGCCGGGCGACCTGCGCGGCGGCCCCGCGGAGCAGCGGGGCGAAGGGGCTGTTCGCGCTCAGCGGGCTGTTCACCTTCGCCGCCCTGGCCGCGCTGGTAGTCGCGGCGGTCGGCGGGAAGCTGCTGCTGACCACCGCCGCCGGGTACGCGGCGGTCGGGCTGGTGGTGTTCGGGCTGCTCGCCGAGTTCTGGTTCCTGACCGGGGTGGCGGCGGCCGGGGTGGCGCTGAAGCGTCCGGCGGCGGCCCGGGCGGTCGGGCTGGTCGGGTTCGTGGCCGGGCTGGCGGCGGTGGCGGCGACGGTCGGGTGGGACGTGTACCGGTCGGAGTTCCGCCCGGCGAAGCCGGGCGAGGACGTGCTGCTGTACGAGCAGGCCGCGCTGATGCTCGGGTGGCTGCTGGTGGTCGGGGTGTACTGGCGGGCGGTGCGGGTGCTCCGCGGGGCGATCGCCGAGTTCCTGGAGGCGGCGGGGTGAGCACGCCCGGGCCAGGGGACTTCGGTCCGCGGCCGGACCCACCGCCGGAGGGTGACAGCATGAGCGGCCGGAACGAGCCCGGGCAGCCCGCGCCGACCACCGGCGCCGGGCGGCCGCCGGACACGGCGCCGCCGGCGGACGCCGGCCGCTCCGCCACCTCCTCCACGGTGTGGGAGGGGCTCGACCCGCTCGGGGCGTCCGCCGGCTGCACCGTCCCCGGGTACGAGATCGTGGGCGAGCTGGGCCGGGGCGGCATGGGGGTCGTGTACAAGGCCCGCCAGCTCAAGCTGTCCCGGGACGTCGCCCTCAAGATGATCCTGTTCGGGGAGTACGCCGGCGGCGCCGACCGGGCCCGGTTCCGGGCCGAGGCCGAGGCCGTCGCCCGGCTCGACCACCCCGGGATCGTCCGCATCTTCGACGTCGGCGAGCACCAGGGGCTGCCGTACCTGTGCCTGGAACTCTGCCCCGGCGGGTCGCTGGCGGACAAGCTGCGGGGCCGGCCGCTCCCGCCGCGGGACGCCGCACGGACGGCGGAACAGGTCGCCCGGGCGGTCCACGCCGCCCACGAGCGGCAGGTCGTCCACCGGGACCTGAAGCCGGCCAACGTGCTCCTGGGGGCGGACGGCCGGCCGAAGGTGACCGACTTCGGGCTGGCGAAGCGGACGGACGGGGCGGCCGGCCCGACCGCCACCGGGGCGGTGGTGGGGACGCCCAGCTACATGGCCCCGGAGCAGGCCGGCGGCCGGGCCCGCGAGGCCGGCCGCGGCACCGACGTGTACGCCCTGGGGGCGATCCTGTACGAGCTCTTGACCGGCCGCCCGCCGTTCCAGGCGGCGACGGCCGCCGACACGCTCCTGCAGGTGCTGCATCAGGACCCGGTGGCCCCGCGCGAGCTGCAGCCCGGGCTGCCGCGGGACCTGGAGACGATCTGCCTGAAGTGCCTGGAGAAGGACCCGCGGAACCGGTACCCGACCGCCGAGGCGCTGGCCCGGGACCTGGAGCGGTACCTCGACGGCCGGCCGATCCTGGCCCGCCCGGTGTCGGCGGTCGGGCGGGCGGCGAAGTGGGCGCGGCGGCGGCCGGCGGTGGCCGGGCTGCTGGCGGCCCTGGCCGTCGTCACCTTGCTGAGCCTCGTCGGGCTGACCCACCTCTGGCTGGACGCGGCGGCCGCCCGCCGGGAGGCCGTCGGGGAGCGCGACGCGGCGGCCGCCGCCGGGGCCGAGGCGCGGGCGCAGCGGGAGGCGGCCGACCGGGAGCGGGACCGGGCGGTCGCCAACCTCCGCGAGGCCGAGCGGCAGCGCGAGCGGGCCCACGCGTACCTCGAGTCGATCCTGGACCTGAACCGGTTCGGCCGGTCGCTCGCCCGCCGGCCGATCCGGAAGGACTTCGACCTCCGGGTGGCGGTGGTCCACGGCGGGAAGGAACAGCCCAAGCGGGCGCTCGCCCCGGGGGACTTCGACCCGTCCCGGCCGTTCCACCTGGAGGTGACCCCGCAGGACGACTGCCACCTCACCGTCTTCTACGCCCTCCCGGACGCGGGCCGGCCCGAGAGCTGCCTGCTGGTGTACCCGACCCGGCTCGAGAAGTCGAACCGGGTCGCCGGCGGGAAGACGGTGACGGTCCCGGACGACCCGGCCGCGACCCTGTCGCCGGTCGTGTCCCGGGGCGAGCCCCCGTTCCTGTACGTCGTCGCGTCGGAGCGGGACTGGCGGTCCGGGGTGAAGCCGGACCGCATCTACAACGTGTTCCCGGCGTTCTCGCCGAAGGCGATGGACGGGCTGGCCCCGGTCGTCCGCGGGGTGGTCGAGGGGCCCGGGGCCGGGGAGAAGTCGCAGCGGGTCGCCGAGGAGATCTTCCTGTTCAACGTCCGGGCGGACCCGAAGGCCGGGAAGTAGGGGCGTCCGGTCACTCGTCCGGCTCCATCCCGGCCATCTCGCGGAGCCGCTGGCGGGCGGACGCCCACCACCGCCGGACGGTCCGCTCGTCCACCCCGAACAGCTCGGCGATCCGGGCGTGCGTCCACTTGTGGTAGAACGCCAGCCCGACCACCTCCCGCTCCTCCACCGGCAGCCGGTCGACCGCCTCGTGGAACCGCACCCACGTCTCCCCGTCCGGGCCGGTGTCCGGGGCCGCCGGCTCCGGCACCCCCGGGGCGGTGGAGTTCGCCGGGTCCAGCGGCACCGTCCGCCGCACCCGCGCCTTCCGGGCCAGGTCGAGTAGTTCCCGCCGGATGTGGACGGCGGCCAGGTTGAAGAAGTCGCGCGGGGTTGCCGGGCGGAGCGTCCGGAGGGTGCGGAGGAGGCGGATCAGGCTGTTGTGCAGGACGTCGTCGGTGTCCGCCGACCCGCGGACGTTCGGGAACGCCCGGAGCATCCGCCGGGCCAGCCGGGTGAGCCGGGCCAGCGCCTGGCGGATCAGGTCGTCGGCGGCCCGGGGGTCGCCGGCCCGCCACCGGTCGAGGCAGCCCTGGATGGCCGCGGTGCTCGAGGTCGGGTCGGTCATCGGTCGGCACCTCGCCCGGGAAATGCACGCAGCCGGCCCCGCCCTGGCGCGGGACCGGCCGCCGGTTGTCGGGAACGCCGGGGCGAGCGGTCCGGGTCAGTACCGGTCGCCGTACCCGCCGCGGCCGCCCCCGCCCCCGCCGTACCCGCCGCCGCCCCCGCCGCCGTACCCGCCGCGGCCGCCCCCGCCCCCGCCGCCGCCGTACCCGCCGCGGCCGCCCCCGCCCCCGCCGCCGTACCCGCCGCGGCCGCCGCCCCCGCCGGGCCGGTCCTCGCGCGGCTTGGCCTCGTTGACGGTGAGCCGCCGGCCCTGGTACTCGGCGTTGTTCAGGGCCTGGATCGCCTCGTCCGTCCCGCTCGACATCTCGACGAACCCGAAGCCCCGGCTCCGGCCGGTCTCCCGGTCCTGGATGACCTGGGCCTTGGTGACCGTGCCGTACTGGCCGAACAGGTCGGTCAGCTCCTGCTCGGTGGTGGTGAACGGCAGATTCCCGACGTACAGGTTCTTGCTGGCCATGACATTCCCCCCCGGCGGGTCACCTTCTCCGACCCGGCCGGGCACTCCATCGGACCGGTCGCGCCATCACGACCGGGAAGACGGCTCGGACCGACCGCCGGACCCGCCCCGTTCGGTGGGGGCGGCGACCGGAGGCAGCGTGGCACGAGGGGCCGGACGGCCGTGGAGCTGGGAGCGGTTGACGAGCAGTGATGAGCTGTCGCAAGGCTTCGAGCGATCCGCCGGGGGACCGGGACGTGGACACGGGACCGGTTCGGTGTCTTCCTGCCTGCCGGGGTACTCCCCCGACGGCTAACCGGACTATACGCACCCCCGGGGAAAATCAAAGCAGAAATTCGTGAAAACGTCCGCCCCGTCAGAATCGGGCGGTGGACCCGTCCGGCGCGAACCTCACCCCACCCGGTTTCCAGGGGAGCGGGCCAGCCGGTTCGCCCGCCGCGACCCGCAGCATCGCTTCCGCGAGGTTGAAGTCGGCGAGGGCGCGGAGCCCGACGTAGGACGTGGTGAGCCGCGGGTTGATCTCGACGGCGACGTCCCGCGACCCGTCGGCCGCGCCGCCCAGCACGAGATCCACTCCGACGTACCCGAGCAGCCCCGGGACGCAGTCGACGGCCCGCTGCGCGAGCCGGACGGATCGTTCCGCGAGGGCAGGGGGGATCGGCAACTCGCCGCCGAGGTACTTGAACCGGCCGTCGTCGCTGAGGAGTTGGAACGCCGGGACGAGCGGGACGTTGCCGGCCGGCCCGCACAGGAACGCGACGCTCGCCGCCCGGCCCGGGACGTACTCCTGGAGGACCATCGGCCCGGGGTTCTCGGCGGCGCGGCCGGCGACGGCGCGCGGCAGGTCGAGGGCGGAGTCGAGGCGGAAGGTGGCGGTCGAGCCGCACCCGTCGCGCGGCTTCCACACGACCGGGAACGCCTCGCACCCGGTCGGCTCGCGGTCGGTGGTTGCCGGCGTCGGGACGCCGTGGCGCCGCCAGTGCTCGGCGAGCGCGAGCTTGTCGGAGGTGAGGCTGACCGCGGCGGAAGACGGGCCGAGCACCTTCCCGACGGCCTTCTCGCGGAGCGTGAGGAGGAGCCCGTCCGTTTCCGGGGCGATCAGCACCGACCAGTCCGCGCCGTCCGGGGCGGCGATCACCTCGACGCCCGGGAGGCGCGACAGGTCCGCGGCCAGCGCGTCGCGCATGGCTTGGCCCTCGCGGTACATGCCGTGGTCGGGCGACGCCGGGTCGCGGCCGATGCCGTGGGCGGTCAGGTACTCGTAGACGAACACGCGCATGGCGAGGCCCGCGGCCGTGGCGCCCGGGGTTGAAACCCCGGGCTATTTCCGGAGACCCCGCTGGGGTCAAAGACACCGGACCCCGAAGGGGTCACCGAGAATAGCCCGGGGTTTCAACCCCGGGCGTTCGGGGACGCGCATGGCCGGTTTCCGCTTCACCCCGGGGCCGCGTTGCCGCATACTCTATGCACCACCCGCCGCCTTCCGCCTCCCCGAAGGCACGTCATGCCCGCCTGCCCCGGCCCGACCCGCCGCGCCGCCCTCGCCGCCGGCGCCTTCGGCCTCACCCTCCCGAACCTGCTCGCCGCCCGCGAGGACACAGGGGGCTCACGCCCCTCGCTCGGGGGCCGGCCGAAGTCGTGCATCGTGCTGTTCCTCCTCGGCGCCCCGCCGCAGCAGGAAACCTGGGACCCGAAGCCGGACTCGCCCGCCGAAGCCCGCGGCGACCTGGGCGTGATCCGCACCGCCACCCCCGGCCTCCTCGTCGGCGAGACGATGGTGCGGACGAGCCGGTGGACGGAGCGCATCGCGGTGCTGCGGGCGTGCGGCACCAACGACAGCTCGCACTCGTCGAGCGGGTACTACATGACGACCGGGGTGCCGCACGCCCCGGTCGGGGTCGAGAACGCGAAGCCCGGCGCCCCGAACGACTGGCCGAGCCTCGGGGCGGTCGTCCGCAAGGTGCTCCAACCGGGCCGCCGGCTGCCGGCCGCGGTCACCCTCCCAGAGCAGTCGTCGAACGACGGCAACCTGACCTGGCCGGGCCAGGACGCCGGGTTCGTCGGCCGCGGCGCCGACCCGTGGCTCCTCACCTGCGAGCCGGAGAAGGGGCGGTTCGATGTCCCCGGGCTGGCGCTGCCGCCGGACGTGCCGGCCGGGCGGTTCGACGACCGCCGCAGCCTGCTGGAGCGGATCGACCGCGGGCCGGCCGACCCGCACGCCCGGAAGGCGTTCGAGCTGATCGCGTCGCCGGCGGCCCGGGAGGCGTTCGACCTCGACGCCGAGTCGGTGCGGACGCGCGACCGGTACGGGCGGACGCGGTTCGGGCAGTCGTGCCTGCTGGCCCGGCGGCTGGTGGAGGCGGGGGTGCCGCTGGTGCGGGTGAACTGGACGCGGGTGCCGAACGCCCCGAACAACGGCCACTGGGACACGCACGGCAAGAACACCGAGGGCGTGCGGGCGCTGATGCCGGTCCTCGACGCGGCATACACGGCGCTGCTGGAGGACCTGTCGGACCGCGGCATGCTGGACGACACGTTGGTGGTGTGGTGCGGGGAGTTCGGTCGGACGCCGAAGATCAACGGAGCCGGCGGCCGCGACCACTGGGGGCCGGTGTTCTCGGTGGCGTTGGCCGGCGGCGGGGTTCGGGGCGGGGCGGTGTACGGGGCGAGCGACAAGCTGGCCGCGTACCCGAAGGACGGCCGGGTGACCCCGCCGGACCTTCACGCGACGGTCTACCACTGCCTCGGCATCCCGCGCGACGCCGAGATGCGCGACGGCCTCGGCCGCCCGCTCGCGGTCTACCGCGGGGAACCGGTGCGGCAAATCCTGCGGTGATGCCAATGGACGAACCGAGCTGGCTGACCGAGACCGACCCCGAGGGGATGCTGAACCACCTCGCCGACCAGGTTGTCAGCACGCGTAAACTCCGGTTGCTCGCGACCGCTTGTTCCCGGCGAATCTGGCACCTACTGGCCGATGAATGTTGCCGGACGGCGGTCGGGGTCGCCGAACGGTACGCGGACGGTGAGGTGAACAGCGAAGAGTTGCTCAGGGCTACCGTGGCGGCCCGCCGAGTCGCAGGCCAACTCAACGGGAACGCGCAGGACGCGGCCGACGCCGTCGCCTCGTCTGCGGAGGAAGACATCAGATCCTACGTCATGTCGGTCACATTCTGCGCGTCGGACGCCGTGTGGTTCCAGACGCGGGAACCGTACTACGCCGAACTGGCCGCTCAAGCACACCTCGTCCGCGACATCTTCGGCAACCCGTTCCATCCGGTCACCCTCGACCCCGCGTGGCTCACGTCCACCGCTGTGGCGCTTGCCCGCGGCATCTACGACGGCCGGGCGTTCGACCGCATGCCGATCCTGGCCGACGCGCTCCAGGACGCCGGGTGCGACAGCGACGACGTGCTGACTCACTGCCGCGACCCGCAGCTGATCCACGTCCGCGGGTGCTGGGTCGTCGACCTGGTGCTCGGCAAGTCGTAGGGTGGGCCGAGCCGGCGCTTCGCCGGCGAGTCCCACCACCGCGACACGAGGTGGGACTCGCCGGCGAAGCGCCGGCTCGGCCCACCCTACCGGCCCGGACGCCCGTCGAGCTCACGCCTCGACGCTCGCCGCCGCCGGCGGTACACTGTCTGCCTCTCCGCCTCACCCCACCGGGTCATGCTCAGCCGCGTCGCGGAAAACCTCTACTGGATCAGCCGGTACGTCGAGCGGGCGGAGGGCCTCGCCCGCCTCCTCGACGACGCCTTCTCGATGGAGCTCGAGGCCGGCACCGCCCCCGACGGGGTCGGCCCGCTCGACAACGTCCTGCTCATGCTCAGCGCCCGCGAGGCGTACCTGAAGTCCCGCCCGGCGGCCGCCGACGGCCCGGCCGAGGGCCGCGAGGCGGTCCTCCGGTTCCTCACCTTCGGTCGGGCGGCCGGGGCGTCGATCCGGGAGACCGTCGCCGGCGCCCGGGAGAACGCCCGCGGAACCCAGGAGACGCTGTCCGGGGAGGCGTGGAGCCAGCTCAACAAGCTCCACCTGTCCCTGAACAGCCCGCGGGCCGCCGCCCGGTTCTCCGCCAGCCCGGCCCGGTTCCTCGACCGCGTCCGCCGGGAGTGCGTCCTGTTCGCCGCCCTCGTCGACGGCACCCTCCCGCGGACCGAGGCGTACCACTTCCTCCAGGTCGGCCGGCACCTGGAGCGCGTCGACGTGCTCAGCCGGGTGATCAACGTCCACTGCTACGCCTCCGCCGCGTTCGTCCCGGCCGGGGTCGGGTCCGACGTGACGTTCTCGGCGACCCACTGGGCGAGCCTGCTCCGCGGCACGTCCGCCTACGAGGCGTACCAGAAGCAGGCCCGCGAGCGGATCGACCCGGTCGGCGTCGTCCGGTACCTGCTGCTGGAGGCCGAGTTCCCGCGGTCGATGCGGTTCGCGGTCGGCCGGTGCCTGGAGTCGCTCCGGTGCATCGCCGGCGGCGGGGGCGGGTTCGGGACGGACGCCGAGCGGCACCTCGGCCGGCTCGACTCGGAGCTGCGGTACATGGACGTGGACGACCTGTTCCGCCGCGGCGTCGACCAGTTCCTGGTCGGGGTGCAGGAGACGTGCGCCGCGGTCGGCAAGGACGTCCACACGGCGTACTTCCGGACGTAAGTCCTCTCCGGTTGCCAGACCCCGAAACCCGACCTACGGTTGGGGTGCCCGCCGCGACCCGCCGGCGGCCGGGGACTCGCGCATGCAGGGGAAGCTGGCGCTCGGCCGGTACCGCCTCGCCCGGCCGCTCGGCCGGGGGAGCAACGCCGAGGTGTTCCTCGCCCACCCGGCGGACGACCCGGCCCGCGAAGTCGTGGTCAAGCGGGTCCACCCGCACGTCGCCGCCCACCCGAAGTTCCGCCAGCTGTTCGCGGCCGAAGTCCGGTCGATGGCGAACTTCGCCCACCCGTACGCGGTCCGGTTCCTCGAAGCCTCCCTCGACGACCCGCTCGGCCCGTGCCTGGTGATGGAGTACGTCCCCGGGGTGACCCTCGCGGACCTGCTCGACCGCGACCGCGTCCTGCACCCGCTGCGGGCCGGCCGGCTGCTCGGGTACATGTGCCACGCCCTCGAGGCCGCCCACGACGCCGGGGTCGTCCACCGGGACCTGAAGCCGGCGAACCTGATGGTGTCCGACCCCGGGGCCGGGGGCGAGGCGCTGAAGGTCATGGACTTCGGGTTCGCCGGGTTCGCCGCGAAGCCGCACATCCAGCTCGCCGAGCTGACCGGGCACGGCCCGATCTACGCCATCGGCACCCCCGCCTACGTCAGCCCGGAGATGGTCCGCGGGGACACCGCCGACGCCCGCAGCGACCTGTACTCGGTCGGCGTGATCCTGTACGAGCTGCTGGCCGGCCGGCTCCCGTTCGAGCACCCGGACACGGACCGGCTGCTGGCCGCCCACGTCAAGGACCCGCCGCCGCGGCTCTCGAAGGTCGGGGCCGGGCACGTCCCGCCGGGGGTCGAGGCGGCCGTCCAGTGGGCCCTGGCGAAGTACCCGAACGAGCGGCCGCAGTCGGCCCGGGAGCTGGCCGAGGTGTTCGGCCGGGGGCTCGGGGCGGACGTGTGGGAGGCGACCGCGCCGGCCGGGTGGGAGCCGCCGCTGCCGGTGGCCGAGGAACTCCCCTCGGGGGTTCGCCCCGCGCCGGCCCCGGCCGACCCGCACCACGTGACGCACGAGTTCGAGGCGTTCCTGCCGGAGCGGCTGGCGGCGGCGAAGCTGAAGGGGTTCGTGGACGACCTCGGCGGGCAGGTGCTGGCGAGCGAGCCGGGGCTGATCCGGCTGCGGGTCGGGGTGCCGGCCGGGTACCGGGAGTCCCCGGAGAAGGGGAGCGCGATCTTCGGCTGGTTCCGGTCGGTCGCCCGCCCGTCGGTCCCGCGCGGGCAGGAGCCGGTCGAGCTGGAGCTGCACATGGACAAGCCGGACCCGGGCCGGCCGCTGCTGAGCGTGGTGGTCGCGTTCCGCCCGCTGAAGGACTACCCGCCGGCCAGCGCCCGCCAGTGGCGGGACCGGTGCGACCAGCTGAACGCCATGCTCCGCCAGTACCTCGGGGCGTAGTCGCGCCCGCACAACCCCACCGGCGCCCGGCTGTCCGGGTTCTTCCATTCCGCATTCCGAACTCCGCGTCCCGCATTTCCCCCTAGACTTCCCCCGTCGCCCGCCCGCGCACCCCCGGTAACCCTCGATGAAGCGGATCGGCATCCTGACGGCCGGGGGCGACACCCCGGCCCTGAACGCGACCATCCACGGGGCGGTCACCCGGGCGGGGCAGCGCAAGGTCGAGGTGCTCGGGTTCATCAAGGGGTTCAGCAGCCTGTTCAACCCGCGCGTCCCGCACGTCCCGCTGAACCCGCTGTACTCGCCGATCCCGGAACTCGACCCGACCCACGGCGGGTCGCTGATCGGGTCGTCCCGGGACTACGTGGACGCGGACGACACCGACAGCGTGAACCTGATCGCCGACCGGCTGGAGAGCCTCGGGGTCGAGGGGCTGATCTGCGTCGGCGGGGACGGCACCCTGAACGGGATGCAGGCCCTGTGCGACCGGCTGCCGACGGTGCTGGCCCCGAAGACGATCGACAACGACCTCGGGCTGAACTACCGGAACGAGGCGGACGAGTGGGCCCGCCACCCGGAGGGGGCGGAGGTGCCCGGGGCGGTCGAGCACGGCGGGTTCCCGTACACCCGGAACCCGGCCCGCACCCCGTTCGACCTGGACCGGATGGTGAACTACGTCACCCCCGGGTACGCGACCGCCGTGTTCGTGTCCGCGTCCGGGGTGCAGCGGGTGCGGACCACCGCCGAGAGCCACCGCCGGATCGCCATCGTCGAGGTGATGGGCCGGCACTCCGGGTACCTGGCGCTCGGGGCGGCGTACGGCCAGCCGGACCTCTTGCTGGTGCCCGAGCACCGGCTCGACGTGGACATGCTGGTGGAGCGGATCAAGGAGGTGTACGACCTGCAGAAGCACTGCGTGATCGTGTGCGGGGAGGGGATCGTGGACGCGAACGGGGTGGAGCTGGGGGCCGAGCTGCAGAGCACCGACCCGGCCGGGAACGTGGTGCTGAGCGGGGCGTCGGAGGCGCTGCGGAGCGTGCTGATCCAGCGGCTCGGGGACACGTACTTCACCAGCAAGCGGCGGAACGAGTCGGCGAAGGCGGCGGTGTTCACCCGGAAGCTCGGGCACACCCAGCGGGGCGGCCGGCCGGTGCTGTTCGACCGGTTCTACGCCGCGCAGCTCGGCGGTCAGGCGGTGGACATGCTGCTGGAGGGGGCGGTGAACGCGGTGGCGGTGCTCCAGTACACCCGGGACGGCGGGTTCCGGGTCGGGGAGGCGCGGGCGAACGACTTCCGCGACCGGTGGGGGCTGATCCACGCCCGGACGATGCACCCGAGCTTCTACGACCCGCAGGCGCTGCGGCCGAGCCGGACCGGGATCGACTACCTGGTGCCGATCTTCACCGGGGCGCTCGGGCACGACGACGTGGAGGCGCTGCGGACCGACCTGTTCGACCCGTCCCACCTAATGACGCCGTACCACTCGGTGAACACCGACGTGAACAAGCGGATCCGGTACCTGGGCGGCGAAGGCGGGGCGTGAACGGCGTCGGTACGAGCCGGACGCGTGAGCGACGGCCGCCGACGAACCGTCGCTCACGCGTCCGGCTCGTAACCCACGTCACTTCTCCTTCTTCGGCCGGGTGTGCTTGCCGAAGAACTCGAAGATCTTCGGCAGGTTCTGGGCGGCGACCGAGACGTGGTCCCCGCCGGCCACCTCGACGTACTCGCACTTCATCTCCAGCTTCTTCATCCCGTCGACCCACCGGCGGGCGGTCTCGACCGGGCACAGGTTGTCCTTGTCGCCCTGGACGAGCATCACCGGCAGGTGCTTGAACTTCTCCAGGTCGGACTGCGGGCGGAACAGGGCCGGGGCGATCGGGGCCAGGGCCGCCCACACGTCCGGGTACTTCGCCGCCAGGTGGAACGTCCCCCCGCCTCCCATCGAGTGGCCCATCAGGTACACCCGGTCCGGGTCGATCGCGTAGTCCTTCTTCACGACGTCGAGGACGTTCATCACGTCCTTCTCGCTCAGCTCGCCGAGGTTCTCCGGGTCGCCGCTCTTCCCGCCCTTCGGGCCGCGGACCCCGTACCACCCGCGGCTGTTGTACCCCATCGGGGCGGCGACCACGTACCCGCCCTTCTCGGCCAGGTCGGTCAGCCCCTTGTACCGCATCATCTGCTGCGGGTTGCTCCCGAGGCCGTGCAGGGCGATCACGAGCGGCGCCTTCTTGTCCTTGTCGTAGGTCGTGGGCACGAACAGGGCGTACTCCATCTCCATCTTCGCGTCCTTGAAGTCGTAGGTCTTCTTCTCGATCCGCGACTGGGTGTTCTTCGCGCCCGGCTGGGCCGGGAGGGCGGCCGGCAGGAGGCAGGCGGCGAGGGCGGCGAACGCGGCCGCCCGGACGGGCAGGGTCATGGCGGGGACCTCGAAGGGGTGGCGCAACCAGCGTACCATGATGGTATGAACCCCGACCCGGCCCCGGCATTACCGACCGTCGCGCTGAAGATCGACCGCCGGTCCTCGCACCCGTGGGTGTTCCAGAAGATGGTCGAGAAGCCGGCCGCCCGCATCCCGCCGGGGTCGGTCGTGGACGTGGTCGAGAAGTCCGGGAACTGGGTCGGCCGGGCCTTCTACAACGGGCACTCGCGGATCGCCCTGCGGATGCTCACCGCCGACCGGGGCGAGGCGGTCGACGCCGCGTTCTTCGCCCGGCGGCTGGCGGCCGCCGTCGCCTTCCGCCGCGAGGTGCTGAACCTCGACGCGGTCACCGACGCGTACCGCCTCGTCCACTCCGAGGCGGACGGGCTGAGCGGGCTGGTGGTGGACCGGTTCGCCGACACCCTGGTGGTCGAGTTCTTCGCCGCCGGGATGTTCCGCGCACGGGCCGCGGTCCTCGACGCCCTCCGCACCTTCTACCCCGACGCCCGCACCTACTACTTCGCCGAGGAGCACGTCGGCAAGCAGGAGTCGTTCGACTGCCGGCCGCCGGAGCCGCCGCCGCCGGGGGTCATCACCGAGCACGGGCTGAAGTTCCGGGTCGCCCCCGGGAGCAAGCACAAGACCGGGTTCTTCGTGGACCAGCGCGACAACCGCCGGGCGCTGGCGGCGTTCTGCGCGGGGAAGCGGGTGCTCGACCTGTGCTGCAACACCGGCGGGTTCGGGGTGTACGCGAAGGCGCTCGGCGGGGCGGCCGAGGTGGTGTCCCTCGACCTCGACGAGCAGGCGCTGGAGCTGGCGAGGGCGAACGCGAGGCTGAACGGGGTGCAGGTCCGGCCGGTGCAGGCGGACCTGTTCGCGTGGCTGCGGGACGTGATCCCGAACGGGGAGCGGTTCGACGTGGTGGTGCTCGACCCGGCGAAGCTGACCCGGGACCGGGAGGACGTGGACGCGGCCCTGCGGAAGTACTGCGACATGAACCGGCTCGCCCTGCAGGTGGTGAAGCCGGGCGGGGTGTTCCTGACGTGCTCCTGCACCGGGCTGGTGGGCGAGTCGGACTTCCTGGAATCGGTGCGGCGGGCGGCGTGGCAGGCCGGGCGGGCGCTACAGGTGTTCAAGGTCGCCGGGGCCGCCGCCGACCACCCGTTCCTCCTGCACGTCCCCGAGGGGCGGTACCTGAAGGCGGTGTTCTGCCGCGTGGGGTGATCGGGGCGAACCCGGAGCGTCAGCGACGGGGTGGCGCTGGCAACCACCCCGTCGCTGACGCTCCGGGTTCGCCCGACCCTTCCACGGCCTCAGCCCTTCCGCCGCACGCCGTAGGCGGTGTGCTTGACGGGGGCCTTCACCAGCTCGAACGCCGGCCGCTTCGCGAACGCCCGGAACGCCTCGTCCGCCCGCTTCGGGTCGAGCGGCCCGCGGTGGGCATGGAGCAGGTATCGGAGGGTCAGCGGCTCGTTCCGGGTTGTCGTGCGCGGGCCGCCTAGGCACGCCGACGCCCCCATCCACCCGTCCTCGCGGACGTGCCAGGCGGTCGGGTGCCCGGGGTTCGTCGGGTGGTCGAAGTACGTCACACCTTCCCGCAGTCCGCCTGCCTGCTCCCCGCTGTAGTCCACCCACGCCGCAGGCTTCCCAAAAAGCGCGGGCTCGCCGACGTCCCCGCCGCTGTTCGTTAGCGTTCCCCCACCGAAGAACGCGCTGATCGGCTTCGCCACCCGCACAGCCAGGAACCCGAAGTTCGTCTTCCCGAACTCCAGCTGCGCGGCGGCCGGGCGGAACGCGGACTGCAACTCGACGAACGTCTCGCCGTCCGGGCCGGGGATGACGGCGGCGAACAGCTCCTGTTCGAGCAGCGGCTTCGGGTCGTGCCCGTCGGCCCAGACGAGCCGGACGGCCATGACCGCCTCGGCGTCGCTGTCGTGGTACGCGAGCCACTCCGCCTGCCGGACGCGGGCGGCGGTCGCGTCGCCCCAGAAGTTCACCCCGCTCACCTTCTCGTGGCCGAACCAGATCGACCGGTGGTGGTCGTGGTTCGGGGCGCCGGGGTGGCCCATCCGGGTGAGCGACCGGCCGGACGCCGGGCCGGCGAGCGGGTAGAAGAACGGCCGCGGGTACTGCGGGCCGAAGTGCCACCGGAGCCGCTCGGCCCCGTCGACCTGGAAGCTCACCTGGTGGTCCGGGAGCGGCAGGAGCGTGCAGCGCGGGACGGCCACGGGGTTCCTCCGGCCTGACTTGACCCGGGCGGGCGGGGGCGGACGACCGCGTCACTTCGTCGCCGTCGTCTGCTTCTCGACCTGCTCGGCGAGGGCCTTCAGGTCGATCTGCTCGCCCTTCTTCGGGAACGGGTGCGGGAGCAGCCACCAGTCCTCGGTGAACGACGCCGACTCGCCGGGCTTCAGCCGCTCCCGCGGGCCGATCGGCTCCAGCTCGATCCGCGGGCCGGGCGGGTACCAGACCGACAGCGTCAGCCCGGCCGCCTCGTTGTACACCCGGTCGGGGTACGTCGCAAACCGCTTCACGAACGCCGTGCCGTTCGGCATCACGTAGGCGAGCCACCCGGCGTAGGTGTCGAACCCGAGCTTCGGCTTCCGCGGCGGGGCGAGGATCTCCAGGAACCCGTCCCGCTCGCGGATGTTCTCGTCCTTCGCCCGGACGTTGATGACCGCGCCGTCCTCGTACAGGGCGTACTTGCCCGGGAACCGGCTCGGGCGGTCACCGAGCGGGACGATGCAGATCCCGCCGCCCGGCGAGAACGACCGGCCCCAGTGGCACACCTCACGGGTTTCCTTCGAGACGTTCGTCATCGTCTGGGTGCAGGACAGGCCGACGGACGTGCCGTGCGGGACGAGGCGGAACTCGCGCACCAGTTGGATCCCGCCGGGGTCGTCGCCGGGGCTCGTCAGCCTCACCGAGTTGGCCTTGGTGACCTCGGCGGCCCACTCGCCGGACCACGCCTTCGGGTGGGCGGGGACGGTCAGCTCCGGCCCGTAGTCGAACCGGCCGGCGGTGATCGGCCCCGGCTTGCCCGGCTGCCACGTCTTATCCGCCTCGTCGAGCCACATGGCGTCGGCCCCGCCGACCGAGAACTCCAGCACCCGCCCCCCGGCCTGCGGCCCGAGCACCGCCCGCGCCTTCCCGAGCTTCAGCTCGACGGCCTTGGTGTGGCCGTGGAACGCCGCCTCGCGGGCGGTCGGCTCCTCGGCGGGTGCGGCCCCGGGCGGGTGACCCAGCAGGGCGATGAGGGCGGCGGGGAGGGAACGGGAGAGCATGTCAAGCCCCCGGGACCTGAGGAGGTGTCACGGCGAGCGACAATATAGGCCGGCGGGCGGGGAGTTGCGACGGGGAGTGACCGCGCGACGGCGGGCGGGGTGCCCAGTGGACCGGGCGCTGAAGCCGGGGGCGCTGCTGGCGACGGTGTACCACCACCTCGGGGTGGACGCGACCGAGACGTTCAAGGACCACGTCGGCCGCCCGCACCCGATCCTCGACGACCCCACCCCGATCCGGGAACTGAATTGATAGTAGTCGCCAAGGACTCAACAACCGGAGCGCCGCGTCGCGGCTTAATCCACATCATCCCGGAAGTAGAAACGAACAGAATCGTTGGTTACCTGCTCGACGAAGTCCGACAGGCCGAGATGCCGACCGATGATGTCTCTGGCCGTGTCTGGATTGACCGCCCGGGAGTGCGGGAAGAGGACGGTCACGTGGCTTAGCACAATGTCCTCCGAAATATCTACCAACTGACCCGGAGGTCCGGCGAACTCGAGCGAACACCTCCACTCGACGCGAAAGGTCCGTCCCCGCCTGTCCGAAAGCCTTAAATGGTTCTGGTTCGGAACGGCGTGATCACCGTAGTAGAAACTCGCGGGGCCTCCAGGCATTATGGGATGAACATCGTCTTCGGCATAGGCAGAAACGGCCTCTTTCCCGGCGAGGCAACGCCAGTCGTTTGTACCAAAGTCTAGGCCGTCGATTTCAATCCGCGCGTGACGAAGACTTGGCTCACTCTCCTCCGGGTTGTTCCACTCGATGTTGATACTCCAGAACACCATGTCGGGTTGCTCGGCATGAATCACTCCGCCGATGCGTGACCTAACGGGATCGACTACGAACTGCGTGCTGCCTTCGTCGGCGAGAGGGAACATCCACGCCTCGTTACTAATGCTCGCTGTTAGCGGCGGCCGGGATGCTCCGGCCTCACCGCCGATTACCGCTTCCCGTCTGGCAAGCCAAGGTGCTTGTCCAGAACCTTTCGACTGCCGGTGTGGTGGAACGCGTCGTTGATTGTGACCGGCACCAACTGCATGTTACATTGGTAAGTGGTAAAGTTGACGTTCTCGTGGTGATGCCAGTTGAGCTGATGCCTGTCGCGGTAGTTACGCACGTCATCCGCGGTCCACGGATTACCCGTGTCGGGATTGGGTGGCCGGCCCTCCCGGTTGAGAATAGCAGCGAATGCTTCGTCGGCTGCCGCCATGTCCTGCTTGACACGCGCAGGTCGGAGAACGGTCGCATCGACGCTCATGGTGATTTGCACTTCGCCGCGGACCCCGTCGATCTCGCGCACCAGAGGGCCGAAGTCAGGGTGCCTGTCGCGGTAAACCACCGACACGCTTGCGGGGATAGGCTGACCGGGTTGTTGAGCCGCAAGACGAACTTCCTCGTCGGTGATCGTGAAAGTGCCGTTGTCCGCGTCACCTACCCGAGTTCCGTTCCATGATCCCCCTTCTCGCTCCCGCGGCATGTGGTGTTTGCGGTTGTGAACCAGTACGCCGGCTACGCCAACCGCGTAGTTGTTCAGGTCTGCGACGTGCAGGTTGTACACCGGCAGGGCGTCGGCACGCGCTGCGACCGCCGTCACCTCCGCCGTCGCCCCGGACCGCATCAACACGCGGTCGTGCACCCGCAGGTCGCGGGCATCCACCCACCGGCCGGGGGTGCCGGCGTTGCCCGGCTCGTCCTTCTCGACGTGCTGCGGCTTCGGCCGGCCGCCCAGCCCTTCGCCCTCGATTACCCAGAACGGGTGGTGGCCGGTCGCCTCGATCCGCTCGCCGCCGGCGGTCAAGGTCACCATGTCGCCCCGGTAGTCGTACCGGAGCGGCTGGACCACCGGACGCAGCTCCCACCCCCCGACTCGGAAGTTGTACGCCCAGACCCGGTCTCCGGCCTTGACCGTCTCGATCGCCCTCAGCCCGTCCTCGGCGTGGACGGGCGTGCCGGCCGGGAAGCACTCGTGCCAGAACTGGCCCAGGAAGCCCCCGAGCGCCCCGCCGGTGAGGCCCCCGGTCATCGCGCCGAGAAGTCCCTGCGCCCCGACCTGGATCAGCCCTTGCCACAACCCTTCCTGCCAGATCCCGTCCTGGATGAGCGCGCCCACGATGCCGCCGGCGAACCCCCCGGCGACCCCTTCGAGCGCCCCCGCCCGCGCCCCCTGGATCAGCCGGCCCCACGGGGTTGCCGCGTTCGGCAGCCCGGCGAACGTGAGGGGCACGGTGGCCCCGTTCACGAACCCCTCGAGGAGGTGGCCGGGAAGGGCTTCCACTTCGTAGCTCTGGCCCGACACGACGACGTGACCGACGACCTCCCCGACGGCGGCGGACCCGCCGGCCCGTAGCATCCCGAACACCAGTGCCCCGCCAGACCCGCCGGCCCAGATGGTGACGATCCCGGCGGCCGTTGCGAGGGCGTTGCCGAGGGCGTCAGCGGTCGCGTCCTTGACGTCGCGGTAGGTCGTGACGCCCTGCTCGGCGTACGCGATCAGCCGGTCGATCTCGGCCTCTTCAGCGGCCGTGATTCCCCCGTCGAGCGCCGCCTCGTACGCGGCTCGGGCGGCCGCCACTTGGGCGTCGAGCCGCGGACCGTCCGAGCTGAACCAGTCGATCATGGACGAGCCGATCCCGGTCCGCTCGAACTCCCGCCGCGCCTCGAGCCGCTCGAGCCGACCGCGGACGGTCAGCGACTGGCTCGCGAGGGCCTGTTCGGCCTCGAACAACTCGCGCCCCCCCCACCCCGAAGAAGGTCAGGTCGTCCTCGATCGCGGTCCGCAGAGGCACGCCGTCGGACAGCGCCTGGAACTGGAGGTCGAGTGCCGCGATCTGCGGCACGTTCATCAGGCTGACCTTGGCCAGCGCCCGGCGGAGGGCCGGCTTGTCGGTACCCCACCCCTTCATCGCGTAGTAGAGCCGCTCCGCCAGCGTCAGGCCGCCGCGGTGGAGCAGGGCGAGGGTCCGGTTCAGTTCGTCCCCGAGGACCGTGGTGTTGCTGAACTCGGAGTAGATGTCGGCCGACAGCTCCTCGCCGTACCTCTCCCGGTACACCTGAGCGATGGCCGCCCGCTTCTCCGAGGTCAGCCCGTCCAGGGTGGCCCACACCTCGTCCTCGTCCGTCCCGACCCCCTGCATCGCGATCTTCAGGCGTGCCGCCGCCGCCCCGATCAGGTCCCCGGCCATCAGGGCGTTGGCCCGGTCCATCTCCGCGTCGTCCAGATCGGATTGGAGGTCGGCATCCAGGGTGCGTCCGTGCTCCGCGAAGTAGGCCGCCCGGATGGCGGCCAGTTGGCCGGCGTCCCGGGACCCGAGGATGCGCCAGATCGTCGCCTCGTCCGTCCCGATCCCGGAACCGCCGTTCATGGCGTAGTACAGGGCCTCGGCGTCGGCCGCGCCCTGGTTGCCGGCCAGGAGGGCGAGGGCCCGCCGCTGCTCCGACCCCGACAGCTTTTCCTGGAACGAGGAGGCCAGGGTCTGGCCGTAGTACGACTCGTACTCGGCCGCCACGGCGAGGACGTGGGTGTGGGGCTTGCCGTCCAGGATCGCGAAGATGTCGTCCTGATCGACCCAGAGCCCGGTCCCGCCGTGCAGGGCGTGGCGCAGCCCGGCGGCGTCCGCCCGCACGGCGTTGCCGGCCAGCAGGGCCACCCCCCGCTCCCGCTCCCGGAGGAACAACTCGTCATAGACGTCCGTGTCGAGGCTCCGGCCCGAGTACATGGCCGCGTACGCGGACCGGATGGCGTTGAGCTGGGTGAACGACTTGCCGCTGAGCACCCGCCAGATCGTCTCTTCGGTCGTCCCCCAGCCGGTCAGCCCGCCGTACATCGCCCGGTACAGCTCGCCGGCGGCCGCGATCGGGTCGAACGCGGCCGGGGCGACCGGGGTCTGGTCCACCCCGCTGTTGTCGTACGCCTCCCAGTACCCGCCGCCGGACGCCGGGCTGGTCCAGCGGCCGACCAGCCCCCAGAACGCCGGCTGGTCCCAGACCGTCTGCCCGCGGTTGACCAGCCGCCGCCCGTCCAGGTGCCGGTACTCGGACACGGGCCCGGTCACGGTCAGGGCGAGGGTGGCCCCGGCCGGGAGGAGGGTCAGCCCCGGCCCGCTCATCCGCCCGCTCTCCCACCCCAGGGTGCCCGTGACGGTCAGGGTGCCGGGTCCGTCCAAGGATGCCTCCGGCCCGCCGAGCGCGAGGTTGCGGGCCGACACCGCTCCCTCGACCACCAGGTGCCCGCGGTACCCCAGCCGGGCCACCCCCGCCCCGGTCACGGCCGTCCCGCCGGCGAACGTGTACACCGCCGCGGACACCAGGAAGTTCGCCCCGGCGGCCAGCGCGATCGGGCCGGTGTTGGTGCCGGACTGGGTCTGGACGAGCGGGTTGGAGCTGTGGAAGCCCAACTCCCCGCCGCCGAGGACCTCGACCGACCCGGTGTTGTTGAAGACCGCGTTGACCACGTCGAACCGCCCCGCCCCGGCGACCCGGAACACCCCGTCGTTCTGGAACGTCACCGGGGTAGTCGCGAAGTATGACTCCAGCCCGCCCGCGGACGCCGTCACGACGCCCCCGGCCAGGTTCCGGAACGTCCCGCCGTGGTCGAACAACCCCGCAACGAGGCCCCCGCCGACCCACTGGACGGTGCCGGCGTTGGTCAGCGTCCGGTCGACGAAGTACCCCCCGCCCCTGAGCAGAAGTTGGGACCCGGTGGGCACCACCGTGGTGCCGGTCCCGCGCATGTCCCCGCCTGCCCAGTCGAGTAACCCGGTGACCGTCAGGGTGCCGCCCCCGATGACGGCCGCGCCGGCCCCCAGGGTTAGGTTCCCGACGCCCACCCCGCCGGCCACCTCGAGTTGCACGCCCGACGCGTAGCTGCTCGTCAGGGCGAGCCGCCCGGCCCCGGTGACCGCCGCCCCGCCGTTCAGCGTCAAGGTCCCGAACACCAGCGAGACGGTCACCCCCGAGGCGATGTCGAGAGTTCCTTCGACGACCCCGCCCGCGTGGGAGGAGAACTCGCCGGCGGAGAACCGGACGGTGGCGCCCGACGCCACGGTGAGCGTCGAGGGCAGGTACGCCCCCCCGCCCAGGTCGAGGGTGCCGCCGAGGACGGTCAGCCCGCCGGGCCCGTAGACGCTCAGGTGCCCGAGTAGTTCGCTGTCCGCCGACAGGGTCAGGGAGTCGTTGACGACCAGCCCGGTCTCGGCGCGCAGGCCGAGGACGGCCGCGGCGGTGTCGACGACGACGGCCGGCGTCCCGACTGGGATCAGCGCGACGTCGTACGCCCCCGGAAGCCGGTCCTCGGTCCAGTTCGCCGCGTCCGCCCACTGGTTGGTCCCGGCCTCCCCGTCCCAGATGATGGTCGGGGTGCCGGACAGGAGGGTGCGGTCTTCGAGCGGCTCAAGGCCGAGCCGCGGGACGCGGGCGATGCGTTGGGGCGGGCGCGAGTGGGGCACATCCTGTTGGTCGCGGCGGAAGCCGCATGGCGGGTGTGCCGTCGTTATCCGGACGTTGGCCCGAGTCGGCAAGGCATGAAATGAGCAATTCCTGGGAAACGCTCCGAGTGGTTCACCCGCCCTCGTCGCCGATGCCGTCGAGCAGGTGCCCGAGCTTCGCCTTCTTCGCCTGCAGGTAGTCCCGGTTGTCCGCCCCCGCCGGCACCTGGATCGGCACCCGCTCCACGATCCGCAGCCCGTACCCCTCCAGCCCGATCACCTTCCGCGGGTTGTTCGTCAAGAGCCGCAGGTCCCGCACCCCCAGGTCGTGCAGGATCTGCGCCCCGATCCCGAAGTGCCGCAGGTCCGGGGCGAACCCGAGCCGGCGGTTCGCCTCCACCGTGTCCAGCCCCTCCTCCTGCTGCAGCTTGTACGCCCGCAGCTTGTTCAAGAGCCCGATCCCCCGCCCCTCCTGCCGCATGTACACCACCACCCCCCGGCCGGCCGCCGCCACCTGCCGCATCGCCACCGCCAGCTGCGGCCCGCAGTCGCACTTGGTCGAGTGCAGCACGTCCCCGGTCAGGCACTCGCTGTGCATCCGCACCAGCACCGGGTCCGGCTGCGGCGGCACCACCCCCGGGGCCGTCTCCACCCCCACCCCGCCGAGCGTCAGCGCCAGGTGCGGCTCCTGGTCCACCGGGGACGAGTACGCGAACAGGTCGAACGTCCCGAACTCGGTCGGCAGCTTCAGCGCCACCTCCCGCTTCACCAGCTTTTCGCGCCGCCGCCGGTACTCGATCAGGTCCGCGATGGTGCACATCTTCAGCCGGTGCCGGTCGCAGAACTGGTGCAGGTCCGGCACCCGGGCCATGGTGCCGTCCTCGTTCAGGATCTCGCACAAGACCCCGACCTCCCGGAACCCGGCCAGCCGGCACAGGTCCACCACCCCCTCGGTGTGCCCGGCCCGGACCAGCACCCCCCCGGCCCGGGCCACCAGCCCGTCCATATGCCCCTTGTCCCGGACCAGGTCGTTCGGCCCGCTCCGCGGGTCGGCGCAGACGCGGATCGTCCGGCACCGGTCGGCGGCCGAGATGCCGGTGGTGACCCCGTGGCGGGCGTCGAAGTTGCGGGTGAAGGGCGTCGCGGACGGGTCCAGCTCCAGCCCGGGCAGCAACTCCAGCCCGAGCTGGTCGGCGACCGCCTTGCTCATCGGGACGCAGAGCCGGCCGCAGGCGTGGCGGATGATGAAGTTGACGTCGCCCGGGGTGGCGACCTCGGCCGGCAGGACCAGGTCGCCCTCGTTCTCGCGGTGCTCGTCGTCGGCCAGGACGACCATCCGGCCGGCCCGCAGCTCGTCCAGGGCCTCGTCGATCGTGCAGAACCCGGGGGTGGCGGTCATGGGGGGTCCGGGGTAAGGGACGCCCCCATTGTAGACGGGGACTCAGTCGCCGAACCCGCCCGGGCCGCCCGGCCCCGGCCGCTCGACCCGCACCTCGTTCAGGTCCGACTCGACCCGCACCACCCGCCACCGGGCCGGCTTCTTCCCGAAGTCGTCCGGCGGGGTCGCCGTCCCCTGGGCCGGGTCGGCGGCGGCCCGCAGGTTCTTCAGCTCCGCGACCAGCTCCGGGTCGTCGCACCGGACCACCAGCCGGCCGCGGGCCGCCCCCGACCCGCCGCCGGCGGCCGGGACCGGGACCTCGCACGCCACCCGCACCTCGACCCCCGAGTCGGTCACGGTCAGCAGGTCGTGGGCGTCCACCTTCTCGTTGTTCTGGAGCCGGCGGCCGGGGAGGAACAGGCCCTGGTCGGCCCACAGGCGGGCGAACTGGGCCTTCCGGTCGGCCGGCGGGTCGCCCCCGCCGGGCAGGCGGAGGAACTCGTTCTGCATGTACGCGGCGTAGTCCGGGGTGAACAGCAGGACCCCCGGGTCGAGGCGGGTGAGGGGGCGGGCGACGAGGAGGAACAGGCTCGCCCCCTGGGACAGCTCCGCGGGCAGCGGGTTCGGGTTGACCACGGTCTGGTACAGGTACGCCCGCCGCCCGGCCCCGCCCGCGGTCTGGTCGACGAACGCCCGCCCGAACGCCCCGCCGGCCCGCTCCAGGTCGAGCAGCCGCCACCCGTACGGGGTGCGGGTGACCTGGTCCTGGGCGACGTACCCGGCCGGGGACAGGGTGACCATCCACTGCCGCCCGCCCGCCCCCTCGGTCCGGGCCGTCTCCTCCAGCCCGCGGAGCGGGACGTCGAACGGGAACCGCCCCTCGGGGCACTCGAACGCCCCGGCGTACACCCCCTCCACCACCCCCGGCTTGTACGCCCAGTCCCTCATCCCGCCGGGGACGAACCGGCACGCCCCGGCCGGGTTGCGCCGCCCGAGCCGGGCCAGCTCGGTCTGCCCGAACACCAGGTACTCGTCCCGGAACTCGGCCCGCAGCCGGGCCGCGTCGGCCGGGTTCAGCTCCTTCCGCCGGCCCGGCTCCCGGGTGCGGAGGAACGCCCGGTTCAGGTTCTTCCCCTCGTCCCCGTCCGGGTCGGCGAGGAACGCGGCGAACCGCTCCGCCTCCCCGGCCGCGTCCCGCCGGACCGAGTAGCTGACCCCGAGCAGGTACGCGGCGTACCCGAGCCCGCCGACCAGGCACACCCACCACGCGGCGCTCGCCAGGTTCTCCCCGGTCCGGGTGCCCTCGGAGTTGCGGATCATCCGCCGGGCGGCGAAGGCGAGCACGATCCCGACCACCGGGAGGACGAGCAGCTCGTCCACCAGGAGCGGCTTCTTGCTGAGGAAGGCCGACGCCATCAGGACCACGAGGGCGAGGGCGAACGCCCCGGCGACGACGCCCGCGGCGACGGCCATCCACGACACCGGGACGTACGGGTCGGCGTCGGCGGTCGAGGGGAGGGCCGGGGACGGGGTCGGGTCGGCCATCGGTGGGAACCCGTGGGGGGTGGAGGTGTGCGTCTCCCCACGTTCTACGGCGCGGGCCGGCGGGCGGTTCGGGCAGGGCACCAGGGTCCGAGCCCGAGCGCCAGCGAGGGTCCACGCTTGACCCTCGCTGGCGCTCGGGCTCGGACCCGGGCGATCACTCGTCGGAACTCTGCCGGGCGGTGGACCCGGGGGCGGGGGCGGTGGCCCCGGGCATCCCGGGGTACGCCCCGGGCAGGTTCGCCATCACCGTCTGGTTGTTCGTCTGCACGTCCCCGGCCGCGTCCAGGTAGATCTTGTCCTCCAGGATCTCCCGGATCACCACCGCCAGCTTGTCCGCCCCGCGGGCCTCGACCAGCGGCTTGGCCCCGGTGTTCAGCGCGACCATCCGCTTCTGGATCAGGGTGGACAACTTGAACCGCCCCCCGACCTTGTTCACGATCCCCTCTTCCTTCAGCTCGTCGAGCATGCGGACCCCCCTGAGAGTGGCAGGCACACCCCGTGTGCCGCGGCGGAAGAAGGCGGGCGGCACACGGAGTGTGCCTGCTACGCGTGGAACCGGGACCGGACCAGTTGTTCGAGCTCGGCGACGGCGGCCGGCACGTCGCGGTTCAGGATCACGTGGTCGAACTCGCCCTGCCGGGCCAGCTCCGCCCGGGCGGTGGCGAGCCGCCCGCGGACCCGCTCCTCGGACACGTCCCCGCGGCCCCGGAGCCGGGCCTCCAGCTCGGCCAGGTCGGGCGGGGTGATGAATACCGACAGGGCGTCCGGGCACAGCCCCCGGACCCGGGCCGCCCCCTGCACGTCGATCACCAGCACCACCCCGGTCCCGGCCGCCCGGTGCGGGTCGACCTCCGCCCGCGGGGTGCCGTAGAAGTCGGAGTCGAACACCCGGGCCCACTCCAGCATCCGCCCGTCCCCGACCGCCTGGAGGAACCGGGCCGGGCTCCAGAAGTGGTAGTCGACCCCGTCCGCCTCCCCCGGCCGGGGGTCCCGGGTGGTCGCGGTCACCGCCCGCCGCAGCGGCAGCCCCCCGCGCGCCAGCAGCTCGTCCACGACCGTCGTCTTCCCCACCCCGCTGGGGCCGGAGACGACGACCAGCGGCCCGGCCGCGGGGTGCGGGTTCCGGTCTTCCATTCCGCGCTCCGCGCTACTCGATGTTCTGCACCAGCTCGCGGATCCGCTCCAGGGCCGCCTTGATCTCGAACACGTGGCGGGACACGGCCACGTCCCCGGCCTTCGACCCCAGGGTGTTCGCCTCCCGGCCCATCTCCTGGACGACGAACTCCAGCTTCCGGCCGGCCTCGTCGCCCTTGCGGACGAGGTCGGCGAACTGGGCGAGGTGGGCGGCCATCCGGGTCACTTCTTCCGCCACGTCGGTCCGGTCGGCGAACAGGGCGACCTCGCGGATCAGGTGGTCCGGGTGGACCGCCACCCCGGCGTCGGCGACCGCCTGCCGGACCCGGTCCAGGATCCGCTCCCGGTAGTGGGCGGTGACGGCCGGGAGCAGCCCGCGGACGGCGTCCAGCTCGGCCGCGACGGCGCCGTGGAGGGCGAGCAGCTCGGCGGCCATCGCCCGCCCCTCCTCCCGCCGCATCTCGTCCAGGTGGGCCAGCGCCCCGGTGAGGGTCTGCTCGACCACCGGCCACTCGCCGTCGGGGGGGCTGCCGCCATGCCGGGCCTCCGGGGCCACCCCGGGCAGGGCGAGCACCCCGGCCAGGAGCGGGGGGGCGTACTCCGGGGTGCCGGCCTGGTCGCACGCGGCCCGGACCTGGCGGAGGTAGGCGGCCAGGGCGGCGGCGTTCAGGGTCAGGCCGGCCGCCCCGGCCTGCCGGTCGACCCGGACGTGGACGGTGACGGTCCCGCGGCGGACGTGCCGGCGGACGACCTTCTCCAGGTCCGCCTCGAACATCGGGTACGGCTCGGTCCCGCGGACCGTCACCTTCAGGTGGCGGTTGTTCACCGCCCGGACCTCGACGGCCGCGGCCACGCCCTCGGTCTGGGTCCGGGCCTCCCCGAACCCGGTCATGCTGAGCAACACGCGGGGGCCTCGCGGGTCACGGGGCGGGGGGTCAGGACCCGCCGGAGAGCGGGGTCGGGTCCTTGGTGTGGGTGTCCACCTTCACGATCTTGACGTGGATCATGATGACCAGGACCCACACCCCGGCGAACCACAGGGTGATCTTCACGAACTGGTCGGCCGCCCGGGACCCGAACGGGCTGCTCCCGCCGGCCCCGCCGAACGCCCCGGCCAGCCCGCCGCCCTTGCCCCGCTGGATCAGCACCAGCAGGATCAGGAACAGCCCGAGGCCGACGACGATCAGGTTCAGGACGTGCGACAGCCACCACGCCGCGAAGAGGGCCACGGGCCGACCTCCGGAAGACAACCGCCGGAATCCGCTCCGGTGGAACGGTTAATGTAGGGACGACGGTGCCGGGCGGGAAGGCGGGAATACCGGTGGACCCGTAGCGGACCCAGGGCGTTGCCCTGGGCTGAGGTTGTGTGACCCCTTCGGGGTCGAAACCCTGCTTGCTGGCTGAAAGCCTGCCACAACCCCAGCCCAGGGCAACGCCCTGGGTCTTACCCGCCCGCCCCCTTCACGATCGCCAGGAACTGGTCCGCCTTCAGGCTCGCCCCGCCGACCAGCGCCCCGTCCACGTCCGGCTGCCCCATCAGCCCGGCGGCGTTCTCCGGCTTCACGCTCCCGCCGTACTGGATCACCAGGGCGTCGGCGGCCGGCTGCCCGAACAGCTTCGCCACCGTCCGCCGGACGAACGCGTGCGCGTCCTGGGCCTGCGCCTCCGTCGCCACCTTCCCGGTGCCGATCGCCCACACCGGCTCGTAGGCGACGACGAGGTTCGCCAACTGCTCCGGGGCTAGCCCCGCCAGCCCGGCGGTCAGTTGCTTCTCCAGAACGGACTCGGTCCGGTTCCCCTCTCGCTCGGCGAGCAGCTCGCCGATGCAGAAGATCACTTCCAGCCCGGCCGCCAGCGCCGCCTTCGCCTTCCGGTTCAGCAACTCGTCACCCTCGCCCAGCCCGTGCCGCCGCTCGCTGTGCCCGACGATCGCGTACCGGCACCCGGCCTCGGCCAGCATCGGCCCGGCCACCTGCCCGGTGAACGCCCCCTCCGTGTCGGCGGCGCAGTCCTGCGCCCCGAGGCCGACCCGCGACCCCTTCAGGACCTCGGCGACGGCCGTCAGCCACGGGAACGGCGGGCAGACGGCGACGGTCACCGCCTCGGACGTGACGCCCTTCGCCACCGCCGCGGCGAGGTCGTTCGCCTGCGCCAGCGAGGTGTACATCTTCCAGTTGCCGGCGACGAACTTCTTGCGGGGCATGGGGTCCGGTCCGGTGTGGCACCGGCATTCCTGCCGGTGCGGCGGGACGCACCGGCAGGAATGCCGGTGCCACGAAGACGAGGGTCAGCTCTCCGTCGGCGCCCAGAACTCGCGGCCGAGCGCCCCGGCCAGCTTCCGCAGGTCGCCCATCAGGTCGAGGAACTGGTGCGGCAGGAGCGCCTGCGGGCCGTCCGACATCGCCTTCTCCGGGCAGTTGTGCACCTCGACGTGCACCCCGTCGGCCCCGGCCGCGACCGACGCCCGGCACATGCTCGGGATCAGGTCCGGGCGGCCGGTCGCGTGGCTCGGGTCGACGATGATCGGCAGGTGGCTCTGCCCCTTCACGTTCGGCACGGCGGACATGTCGAGCATGTTCCGGGTGCTGTCCTCGAAGCTCCGCACCCCGCGCTCGACCAGCACCACCCCGGTGTTCCCCTCGGCCAGCACGTACTCGGCCGACATCAGCAGGTCCTTCACGGTCGCGCTCATGCCGCGCTTCAGCAGGACCGGCGTCCGGGTCTTCCCGCACTCCTTCAGCAGGTCGAAGTTCTGCATGTTCCGAGCGCCGATCTGGAGCATGTCGGCGTACCGGGTGACCAGCTCCACCTGCCGCGGGTCCATCACCTCCGTGACGACCGGCATGTCGTACTTCTGGCCGACGTCCCGGAGGATCTTCAGCCCGTCCTCGCCCATCCCCTGGAACGCGTACGGGCTGGTCCGCGGCTTGAACGCCCCGCCGCGCAAGATGTTCGCCCCGCCGGCCTTCACGTACCGGGCGACCGCGTCCATCACGTCGTAGCTCTCGACCGCGCACGGCCCGGCGATCATCGCCAGGCTCCCCTGCCCGACCTTCACCTTCCCGACGTACACCGCCGAGTCCTGCTTGTGGAACTCCCGGCTCGCCAGCTTGAACGGCTTCATGATGGCCAGGACTTGCTCGACGCCGGGGATGGCGGAGAAGTTCTGGGCCTCGGGCTTCGTCTCGTCGCCGATCACCCCGACGATGGTGCGGCTCTCGCCGCGGCTGACGTGTGGGGTGAACCCCAACTCACGGACCCGCTCGATGACGTGCTCGATCTGGGTCAGCGTGGCGTCCGGCCGGATGACGAGAATCATGGGGAGTGGTCGGTGGTCGGTGGTCGGTGGTCAGTCGGACACCCGGTCGGGTGCCGCCGATTGAACCGTGTTTATGCTAGGGATTGCGCGGCAGGCGACAGCCCGATCGGGCCGTCTTCGACTGTTCACTGCCCACCGCCCACTATTCATCCGCTGCCCGGGCGACCGGGAACGACCCGAGGACCGTGACCACGTCGCACATCCCCTCCAGCGCCGCGACCGCCTTCTTGACCTTCGGGTCCTCCCGGTGGCCGTCGAAGTCGAGGAAGAACACGTACTCGCCCTTCGCCTCGCGGTACGGGAACGACTCGATCCAGGTCAGGTTCAGCTTGTTCGCCTTGAACACCCCGAGCACGTCCGCCAGCGACCCGGGGGTGTGGCCGATCTGGAACATCATCGCCGTCTTGTCCGCCCCGGTCTTCGCGCTGTCGGACAGGCCGATCACCGCGAACCGCGTCTCGTTGAACGGCGAGTCCTCGATGTTGTGGAACAGGACGTTGATCCCGTAGCTGACCGCCGCCTGCCGGCTCGCCACCGCCGCCGCGTTCATGTCCGTCTGCACCAACTTCGCCGCATCGGTCGTGCTCGCCACCGGGTGGACGGTCGCGTTCGGCAGGTGCTTCGACAGCCAGTTCCGGCACTGCGACAGCGCCTGCTCCTTGCTGTAGACGCGGCGGATCTCCGACTGCTGGCAGTTCGCCAGCAGGTGGTGCCGGACCCGCAGCCGGATCTCCGCACAGATCTTAATCTGCGGCATCCGGATGAACATGTCGAGGGTGTCGGCGATCCGCCCGTCGGTCGAGTTTTCCAGCGGGACGACGCCGAAGTCCGCGTGCCGGCGGTTGACCTCCTCGAACACGGCCGCGATCGTCCCGGTGCGGTTATACGCGACCGCCTCGCCGAACCGCTCCAGCGCGGCGAGGTGGCTGTAACTGTACTCCGGGCCGAGGTATGCGATCCGCTGGACCTTCTGCACCGCCCGCGACCCGGAGATCAGTTCGCGGAAGATCGCCCGGATCGTGACTTCCGCCAGCGGACCCTTGTTCGACCCGAGAATGTTCGCCAACACTTCCTCTTCGCGCGCCGCCGAGAAGACCTCTCCGCCTTGATCCGCCTTGACCTTACCGATCTGCCCGGCCACCGCCGCCCGCTTGTTAAGGAGTTCCAGAATCTGGCCGTCGTACTTGTCGATCTGGGCACGCAACGTCGTCAGTTGCGCGGCGGTTTTGTCGGCCGGCGGGGTGGAACGGGCCTCGGGTTTCTTCGACATGGGGTACGTTTCCCGGCGGAAGGCCGACGTTTGTTCAGAATGTACCGTCGTAACATCAGGCCGTCAACGAACCCGCGGTGATCGCGACCGCCGAACGCGGAAATGGCACGCCGGCCGGTCCGGGTCTGAGGCTTGTAACGGTTCGGCCGGATCAAACCGATGCCCGTGGCCGTGTTGCGCCCGGCACGTCGGTTGCTAACCGGTTGCGGCGAACGTGTGAAGTGTATGAATCCGTCACCCACGCCGCCCACTCCAACGCGGTGACCATCCCCGTACCCGCGGCCGCCCGGTCGGGTAGAGTATCCCCAGCCGCGCCGGGGTGAAATACAGGAGGAGAACCACATGGCGGAAGAGAAGATCATCGGCATCGACCTGGGGACCACCAACTCGGTCGTCGCCGTGATGGAGGGGAACGAGGTCAAGGTCATCCCAAACCAGGACGGGAACCGGCTCACCCCGTCGGTCGTCGCGTTCACCGACAAGGGGGACCGGCTGGTCGGCGACCAGGCCAAGCGGCAGGCGGTCACCAACCCGCGGCGGACCGTCTACAGCATCAAGCGGTTCATGGGCCGCCGGCACAACGAGGTGGAGAGCGAGGAGAAGCTCGTCCCGTACAAGGTCGTCGGCGGGCCGAACGACCTGGTCAAGGTGGACATCGACGGCAAGCAGTTCACCCCGCCCGAAGTCTCGGCGATGGTGCTGCGGAAGCTGAAGGAGTCGGCCGAGGCGTACCTCGGGCACGCGGTCCGGAAGGCCGTCATCACGGTCCCGGCGTACTTCAACGACGCCCAGCGGCAGGCCACCATCGACGCCGCCGCGATCGCCGGGTTCGACACCGAGTACGAGGTCCGGGGGAAGGACGGGAAGGTCGTCAAGCAGCGGATGCGGATCATCAACGAGCCGACCGCCGCCGCCATCGCCTACGCCCTGGAGAAGAAGAAGGACCAGAAGATCGCCGTGTTCGACCTCGGCGGCGGGACGTTCGACATCTCCGTCCTGGACGTCGGGGACGACGGGGTGTTCCAGGTGCTGAGCACCAACGGCGACACCCACCTGGGCGGGGACGACTTCGACCAGGTGCTGATGGACGACATCGCCGACGGGTTCAAGAAGGAGAACGGGATCGACCTGCGGAAGGACCCGATGGCGATGCAGCGGCTGAAGGTGGCCGCCGAGCAGGCGAAGAAGGACCTGAGTAGCCAGGCGAACACCGACATCAACCTGCCGTTCATCACGATGGACGAGAACCGCAACCCGCTGCACCTCGTCCGCAGCATCACCCGCAACCAGTTCGAGCGGATGGTGGACCACCTGATCGAGCGGGCCAAGAAGCCGGTCCTGGCGGCGCTCAAGGACGCCAAGCTGTCGCCGCAGCAGGTCGACGAGGTGGTGATGGTCGGCGGGATGACGCGGATGCCGCGCGTCCAGCAGCTGGTGAAGGAGATCTTCGGCAAGGAGGGGCACCGCGGGGTGAACCCGGACGAGGTGGTCGCCATCGGGGCGGCGATCCAGGGGGCGCAGCTGCTCCTCGGGGCGGCGGCCGACATCCAGCTCCTCGACGTCACCCCGCTGACCCTCGGGATCAAGACGCTCGGCGGGGTGCTGACCCCGATGATCACCCGGAACACGACCATCCCGACCCGCAAGAGCGAGACGTACACCACCGCGGCGGACAACCAGCCGTCGGTCGAGGTGGAGGTGTTCCAGGGCGAGCGGCCGATGGCCGACGACAACAAGAAGATCGGCAACTTCCACCTGGACGGGATCCAGCCGGCGCCGGCCCGGGTGCCGAAGATCGAGGTGACGTTCGAGCTGGACGCGAACGGGGTGCTGAGCGTCACGGCCAAGGACCTGGGCACCGGGAAGCAGCAGCAGATCCGGATCGAGGGCTCCTCCGGGATGACCAAGGAGGAGGTCGAGCGGATGAAGCGGGACGCGGAGCTGCACGCCGACGAGGACAAGAAGAAGCGGGAGTTCGCGGAGGCGAAGAACGAGGCCGAGAACCGCATCCACGCCGTCGAGAAGGGGGTGGCGGACGCGGGGGACAAGTTGACCGACGCGGACAAGGCCCCGGTGAGCGCGGCGATCCAGAAGGTGCGGGACGCGATCGGCCGGCAGGACCTGGCGGCCCTGAAGACGGCGACGTCGGACCTGGAGGCGGCGGCGACGGCGATGGCCCAGCACGTCACCGCGAAGATGGGCGGCCAGGCCGACCCGGCCGCCCCCGGCCCGCAGGGGAAGGACGGCGGGGACGACGTCATGGACGCCGAGTACGAGGTGAAGAAGTAACCGCGGCGCGTCCGAACCGTTTAGCCGCGACGCGGAGTCCTCGGAGCGGAGCGCGCCACCTGTACGTGGCGCGCTCCGCTCCGAGGACTCCGCGTCGCGGCTAAACGTGTTTCTGGTTCCCAGTCGCCCCGTTCGGGGGTACATTCGTGTTACCCGGTCACCCGCCGAGGACCCCGCGATGCCCGACGCCCCCGCCGCCCCGGAGACCGACGCCCGCCCGCTCCTCCCGCCGGAGGACAGCTTCGACGAGAAGTACAACTCCCGGCTCGAGTTCCCGCTGGCGACGGTCGGGGCGGTGCTAATCCACGTTCTGATCGCCGCCGTCCTTGTGTACATCCTGGCGTACCTGATGACCGGCGAGGACCGGCGGTCGGTGGACGTCCGGCCGATGCTGGTGACCGGGCTGGACGACTTCGGGGACGGGTCGGCCGGGTCCGGCGGGGTGGCCGACCCGATTGCCGTCGCCAACGGCGACCCGGTCAAGGCGGCGGTCGACTCGCTGCCTGACCCGACCAAGCTGCCGGAGATCCGGGAGAAGATGCAGCAGACGATCCGGACGATCGACCCGAGCGGGAACCTGCCGATCTCGGACGCGAACGCGGCCGCCTACGCCAGCCTGGACGAGGCGGTCCGGAACAAGCTGATCGGCGCCCGGCAAGGGGCCGGGAATCAGCCGGGGTCGGGGTCCGACGGGTCGAAGGGGAGCGGGCCGGGCGGCACCGGGGCGAACTCGACGCTCGGCCGGAACATGCGCTGGACGCTCCGGTTCCGGGTGACGAGCGGGCGCGACTACCTGGACCAGCTCCAGGCGATGAAGGCGACCATCCTGGTGCCGGTCCCCGGCAAGAATCAGGTGTGGCTGATCGAGAACCTGGACAACCCGGACGCCCGGCGGCTGGTGTCGTCGGACCAACTCGGCCGGTACGCCGGGCTGATGCAGTTCCACGACGTCCGCCGGGACGTGGTGAACAGCGTGGCCGAGACGCTGAGGCTGGACTTCGTCCCGACGTCGTTCTGCGCGGTGTTCAGCAAGGACCAAGAGGAGCGACTGGCCCGGATGGAGACGGCGTACCGGAACCGCCGGCCGGAGGACATCGAGGTGACGGTGTTCCGGGTGACGGTCCGGGATAACAAGCCGGAGGTGGTGGTGGAAGACCAGCGGGCGAAGCGGTGACCCTCGGCGAGCGGGGGGCGTGAGCCCCCTGATCGGCGACCGAATCAGGGGGCTCACGCCCCCGCTCGCCGGGTCACTTCCGCCGGTTGCTGATCACCTCGGTCACGCCGCTCCCCTTGGCGGCGTCGAGGATCGCGGTGACCACGCCCCACGGCACGTCCTTCTCCGCGTCGAGCACCATCTCCTTGCGCCCGGTCTCGCCGATCACCCGCTTCATCTCCCCGGCCAGCTCGGCGACCGGCACCTCCTTCTTCTCCACCCGCACCACCGCCCGCTCGCCGTCCATCTTCGCCGTCACCACGAACACCTTGTCCCGGATGTCCTTCAGGTTCACCTGGGCGGACGGCCCCTTCTCCTGCGGGTCCACCGGCGGGACGGTGATGGCCCGCTCCAGCGAGGCGTAGGTGATGGTGAGGATGAAGAAGATCAGGAGCACGAGGCAGACGTCGATCAGCGGGTTCATGTCGAGGTGCGTCTCGTCCCCGACCGCCTTCGGCGGCTCGACTTCCTCGGCCGCAGCCGCGAACGCCGGGTGGTCCTCGATCGCCAGCCACCGGCCGTCGGCCGGCCCCTTCACCTCGTCGGTCGGGGACCAGTTCCCGTCGCGCAGCCCCTCCAGCACCGCCTCGGCCGACGGGACGACGACCGCCTCGGGCGAGCCTTCCTGACGGACGAGCCAGGCGGACATCGGGGACCTCCGGTTGCGAGCGAGGCAGGAGTGCCTCGCCCACAAGTTCGTGGGCGAGGCACTCCTGCCTCGCTCCGGCCTACTTCTTCTCCGCCTCGGTCACGGTGGCGACGAACGAGTTGATGTAGTTCTTCTTCCGCCGCGGCTCCAGCTCCGTTTGGATCTCGACCACCCGGTCGTACGGCAGCTCCTTCCGGCAGGCGATCCGCACCTCCGGCGGTCGCTGGGCGTCGGCGAGCAGCTCGTCCAGCGCCTTGATCGCCGCCTCGGGGGTCGGGAGCCGGGCGTGTTCCGAGCGGGGCGGGCCGCTGCCGCGCCGGACCGCGTACGCCACGGTGAACTCGTCCGCCTTGTCGATGTCGATGGTGATCGCGTCCGGGTCGGCGGTCAGCTCGCCGGCGTACCGCATCTCCGGCACGTCGATCGGGGCCAGCGCCCCGGCCGCCCGCATCATGATGAAGAAGACGAGCAGCACCATGCTGATGTCGATCAGCGGGATCATGTCCACGTCGTCGTCTTCCTCCTCCCGCACCCGGCGCGGCGGCGGCTCGGGGTCGGGGAGTTCGGCGACCACCGCGGCCGGCGGGGCGGCGTCCTCGACCACCTCGAACCCGGCCGGGTCCCGGGCCACGAGGGCGGCCGCCGGCACCGCCTTCGCGGCCGCCGGGCGCGGCAGGTAGTCGGACAGGAGGTCGTGGGCCGAGACCTTCGCCCACGCCGCCTCCGTCCCGGCCGGGCGGACCATGTCGGCGGCGGCGAGCCGGCCCTCCTGCACCCAGTCCGCGACGACGCCGTAGGGGACGCCGCGGTAGACCGTCTCGGCGGAGACGAACCAGACGTCGAACGCCTTCGGCGGCTTGGCCACGGCGACCTCGGATGGTTTCGGTGGCACCGGCATTCCTGCCGGTGCGTCAGATCCCCACCGGCAGGAATGCCGGTGCCACCAAACCGTTACCCCCGTCTGGCCCCCCGCGCCTTGGCCGGCCGGTCGTCCTCTTCGTCCGCGTCCAGGTCGGCCACCTTGTCGAGCAGCTTCGGGTCCTTCTTGTAGTTGGTCACCAGGGTGACCAGCTTCGCCGTCGCCGACTTCGCCTTCACCTCGAACCGGGCGATCCAGTCCTTGAACAGGACGTGGCTGAACACCAGCGGGATGGCGGTGAACAGCCCGAGCGCCGTCGCAAACAGCGCCAGCCCGATCTTGTCCGCCCCGCCGGCGACGCCCTTCACGTTCCCCGCCTTCGTCTGCTGGCCGATCGCGTCGAACGTGTTGATCATCGAGATGACGGTGAAGAACAGCCCGACCATGGTCGCGATCTTGGCGATCGCCAGGATCGGGGCGAGGAGGAAGTGGAGCCGCGGGAGCACCTCCAGCTCCATCTCGGTCGCCACCGTCCGCCGCATCGCCGCCGCCCCCTGGTCGGCCGCCTCCAGCCCGGCCACGAACAGCTTCGACGGGATCAGCCCGTGCTCCTCCTTGCACAGGGCGACCGCCCCCTTCACCCCGTTCTTCCGCAGCGTCTGCTGGAACACCGGGAGGAAGTCGTCGAGGTCGGTGGCGGCGGTCTTGTTCAGGAGGACCCGCCAGATGACGAGGGCGCCGGCGACCAGCGACATGACCACGAGCGGGAGGGCGAAGTACCACTCGTCGAGGAAGAACCCTTTGACCGCGTTCATGCGGGTGCCACTCGGGGTCGGCGGGAGGTGAGGTTCCAGACGGTGTATCGACCCCGTGGCGGGCGGCAATCAAGCGGCGGGCGCGGCGGGGGTGGGGAACCTCACGGGTCGGGGTCTTCACCTCCCCCCTGGTGGGGGAGGTCGCCGCCTTCGGCGGGCGGGTGGGGGGGAGAGCCACACGGGGGGAACGGCGACACGGGTGACCGCGTAGCTTCCCCCCCACCCGGCCTTCGGCCGACCTCCCCCACCAGGGGGGAGGTGAAGACCGGAAGCCACCCCGGCCGTGAAGGGACGTTCGGAGGGCCGGGGCCGCGTCACTCCCCGGTCAGCCGCTTCCGGCGCAGCATGTGGTGGTAGTGCTGGGCGAACCGGTGGGCCTCGTCCCGGACGTACTGCAGGAGCCGCAGCGCCGCCGAGTGCCGGCTCAGCCGGATCGACTCCGACTCGCCCGGGCGGAAGATCTCCTCCTCCTGCTTCGCCAGCGAGATCACGCACGGCGGGTCGATGCCCGCCTGCCGGAAGGCGTCGACGGCGGCGTTCAGCTGCCCCTTCCCGCCGTCGATCAGGAGGACGTCGGGGAACACCTCGTCCTCGTCGTGGAGCCGGCGGAACCGCCGGGTCACCACCTCCCGCATGCTGGCGAAGTCGTCCACCCCCTCGACGGTCCGGATCTTGAACCGCCGGTACCCCGGCTTGAACGGCAGCCCGTCCAGGAACGACACCAGCGACGCGACCGTGTCCTGGCCCTGGATGTGGGCGATGTCCATGCCCTCGATCGTCCGCGGGGTCGTCGCCAGCCCGAGCACCTTTTGGAGCCCCCGCAACCCCTTCTTCGGGTCGATCGGGAACACCTCCGGCTGCACGTCGGTCTTGGCGTCGCCGCGCAGGTCGAGCCGCTTCAGCGCCGCCACCTCGTCCCGCAGGCGCTTGGCCTTCTCGAAGTTCAGCGCCTCGGCCGCCGCCGCCATCTCCCCCTCCATCCGCCGCACCAGCCGGTCCTTCTTCCCCTCCAGCACCCACACCAGCTTCTTGATCTGCCGGCGGTAGTCGTCCCGGCTGACCCGCAGGTTGCACGGGGCGGTGCACCGGCGGATGCTGTGCAGCAGGCACGGGCGGAACCACTTCCACCGCGCCTCGTCCGACGCGAGGTCGAGCTGGCAGGTGCGGAACTGGAGCAGCCGCTGGAGCACGTCCACCGCCAGCCGCAGCTGCTTCGTCCCGGTGAACGGGCCGTACAGCCGGACGCCCTTCCGCCGCGGCTTGCGGGTGACCTCGACCCGCGGGAACTCCTCCCGGGTGCGGATCTGGAGGTACGGGAACGTCTTGTCGTCCCGCAGGTCCTTGTTGAACTTCGGCCGGATGTCCTTGATCATCCGGGCCTCGGTGAACATGGCCGCGATCGGGTCGGCGGTCTCGATGTAGTCGACGTCGCGGACGAACCCGACCCAGTCGCGGATCCGCGGGTCGTGGGCTGCCTCCTTCGAGAAGTACGACCCGGCCCGGCTGCGAAGGTTCTTCGCCTTGCCGATGTAGATGACGTTCCCGGCCGCGTCCTTCATCAGGTACACGCCGGGGCCGGAGGGGAAGGTGCGGGCCTTGGCGGCCGGGTCGCGCGGGTCGGGGGTCTGGCCGCTGACGGGGGGGATGGGGTCTTCGATCATGAGAGGGTTCCCGGCGGCCGCGTCGAGGGGTGTACCCCCGTATTGTAGCGGCGGGGCCGGGGACTTCAGTCGCCCGCAGAAGAGTTGACGTCGGCCGCACACTGGGCCACCGGCGGTCACGCTGCGGCGCGGGGGAGCCGGCGACCGGGGTAGAACCGGCCGTAACATTCGCGGCAGATGCCGTGGCTGACCTCGTCGCTCTCGGAGACGTACCGGGGTTCCCAATCGCCGGTCTCGGTCCGCACGCGACGGCAGTGGCAGCAGACGCAGACCAGCTCTTCGTCCGCACACGGGGAGCTGAGAACCGCGCTGCCGGACATGTGAAAGCCCCTTCCCAACCTTCAGAAACGGTACTCGGTGCGAGCCTGAAACCTGAGGCCGGGCGGCGCACCGAAGGGTTGTTAACCCCGTTACGACTGACTGTTTCACAACCGTTGCGAGTGGCGTGCCCGCGGCGGTCGTCGAACGCGGTGAACCCGACAGTTCTTCCGGCCGGCGTCCGGAACCCCGACAGCCTTGCGTCACGCGGGTGTAACGGCTTGGGTGACGGGCCGCGGGAGTGGGTATCATGCCCGGCGCCGGCAGCCCCGGCCGTGTCGCCCCACACCCGAAAGGTTCACCCTCATGCGGACCACCCGAGCGGTCGCCGCCGCCCTCGCCGTCCTGCTCCCGAGCGCCCCGGCCGGGGCCGAGGAGGCCAAGGTGACCGGGAAGATCGTCGCCGCCGACCTGTTCAAGAACGGCCTCGCCGTGATCCGGTGCGAGGTCACCCTCGGGAAGCCGGGGGAGTACGTGCTCGACCACGTCCCGACGCCGGTCCACGGGACGTTCTGGGTCGAGGGCGCCGCCCCGGTCGAGGTGGCGGTGAAGACCCGGGACGTGGACGTCCCGGTCGCCGAGGCGGCCCCGGGTAACGTGCAGGACGACTTCGCCGGGAAGGCCGTCACCGTCCACTTCAAGGGCGGCAAGCGGGACCCGGTGTCCGGGGTGGTGCTGAAGCTGAAGCGGACGAAGGACGAGCCGGCGGCCGGGCGGTACCTGGTGCTGAAAAGCGGGGGTGGACAGCTGACCTACGTCGACCCGTCGGAGGTGGCGGCGGTCGAGTCGCGGGAGGCGGTGGACACGGTGGTCCGGCGGAGGCCGCGGCTGGTGCTGACGCTGGGGGCGACGGACCAGGCGGAGACGAAGGTGGCGCTGCGGTACCTGGCGACCGGGCTGGCGTGGGCCCCGAGCTACCGGATCGACATCACCGACCCGAAGACGCTGACCGTCGAGCAGCGGGCGGTGGTGAAGAACGAGTTGGCCGACCTGGCCGGGGCGGAGCTGCGGCTGATCTCCGGGTACCCGAGCGTGCAGTACGCCCACGTCCGGTCGCCGCTGGCCCCGGGGTCGAGCCTGGCGACGTTCTTCTCCGAACTCGCCGGCCGGTTCCAGCACGACATCGACGTGCTGAGCAACGCGGTCGTGACCCAGAACACCGCCTTCAACGTCCGGTCCCCGCTCCGCACGAGCCTGGGGGCGACGCCGACCGGGGAGGGGGTGGACCTGCACTACCAGCCGATCGGGAAGCGGACGCTGGCGGAGGGGGACAGCCTGTCGGTGGTGGTGGCCGGCGGGAAGGCGGAGTACGAGCGGGTGGTGGAGTGGCTGGTGCCGGACACCCGGGACGAGTACGGGCGGTACGAGGCCGGGCGCCGCGGGCGGGGCGACCGGGGGGACGACGACGGGGAGCCGTGGGACGCGCTGCGGTTCAAGAACCCGCTGGCGTTCCCGATGACGACCGCCCCGGCGACGGTGACGGCGGGCGGGTCGTTCAACGGCCAGCGGACGAGCTACTGGGTGAACCCCGGGGAGGAGATGGTGTTGCGGGTGGAGAAGGCGCTGAGCGTCCGGACCCGGGCGACCGAGCAGGAGGTGTTGGGGAAGGGGGCGGACCGGGACCTGGTGTGGGTGGGCGGTCGGCAGTACCGGCGGGTGTCGGTGGAGGGGGAGCTGGCGGTGAGCAACCACCGGAAGGAGGCGGTGCAGGTGGTGGCCCGCCGGCGGTTCTCCGGCGACCTGACCCGGGCCGACGGGGACCCGAAGTCGGTGCTGCTGGAGGAGGGGGTGTACTCGGTGAACAAGCGGAATGAGCTGGTGTGGACGGTGGCGCTGAAGGCAGGCGAGGAAAAGACCGTGAAGTACGCCTACACGGTGTTGGTGGCGCACTGACCGAGCCGCCGGCCGAGGTTTGACACAGGGCCGGCGAGGGCTTAGCCTGACCGGCGAGCCGGCCGGCCGGTCGGCTGACCCCGAGTTCTGCGGAGGGCGCGCGGATGGCAAAGGCGGCTCGACTGGTGCGGGACGACGCCTACGAGGAGATGGGGGCGGCGTACCAATGCGTCCTCACTGCCGCCCTGGACGACGCTCTCCGCGAGCACGGCGTCAAGTCCGCCGCCACCCGTCGGAAGGTCGCCGAGTCGTTCCTGTTCGCCGTCGGCGAGTTTCACGACACAGGCTGGCTGCGGCCGGCCGAAGGCGCGGCCCAGGTGTACCCGGTGCTGTGCTTCGCCGAGCGGTTTTTGAACGAGGACACCGCCCCGGCCGAGCTGGGCACGGTGTACGCGCCGTCGCCGGGGTTCGCATTCCACGAGTACGCCCACGGCAGCGCGGGGGCGTTCTTCGACGGCGACCCGGCCGCCAAGGTCGAGACGGGCAGCGTCGGGGGCGAGGAGTAAGACGCCGAACCAAGCGCTACTCCTGACTGGGGGGCACGACCAACTCCCAGGTTTGTAACTCACTCCGCCCCGCCGGCAGGTGAGCGGGGTCGTTCGGCGGAGGGCGAACCGATGACAAAGCAGCGTGGGAGGTGGCTCGCGGCGTGCGTCGGCGTCGTGGCGGTCGTCCTCGTCGCGGCCCTCCTTTGGTCGTCGCGCGAGCACCCTCCCGAGACCACGACACCGGACGGGTCACGCGAGCCGCCCGCCCCGGAGCCGCTGCCCGACGGGACGATCCGCGGGGTGTGCGGGTTCGCGTACTCCGGCGGGCCGCCGCCTCCCCCGGGTGGGCCGCAGTGGGGGGGGGACTCGCCGCGGGACGGCATCCCGGTGGAGGTCCGCGAGCTGGACGGCGGCAAGCCGGTGGCGGCCGCCGTGTCCCAGCCGGACGGCCGGTTCGAGGTGCGGGTGCGGCCCGGCGCGTACCGCGTCGTCGCGGTCTACTGGACAACCGACGCCTTTGGTCGGATGACCACGGAGGAGGTCGTCCGGCTGGAGCCGGGCAAGTCGGTCGAGGTGCGGTTGTTTCAGAGCGTTCTGGTCCCGTGAGCAGGCCGCATTGGGTCGCTCGGCGGCGGACCAGTGGGTTGAGGGGTGTCATGTCCGCGCTGCGGCTCGCGGACCCCGAGGACACGCCGCGGCTGCGCGACCTGATCGAGCGGTCGGTCCGCGCCCTGAGTGTCGGCTACTACTCCGGCCCGCAGATCGAGAGCGCGCTGCGCTACGTGCTGGGGCCGGACACCCGACTCATCGCCGACCGGACCTACTACGTCATCGAGACCGACGCGGGGGAGTTGGTGGCCGCCGGCGGCTGGAGCCGCCGCCGGACGCTGTACGGCGGCGACCAGATGAAGGGGGCCGAAGACCCCCTCCTCGACCCGGCGACGGAGGCGGCCCGCATCCGGGCGTTCTTCGTCCACCCGGGGTGGGCCCGGCGGGGCCTCGCCCGCCGCCTCTTCGACCGCTGTGCCGCGGACGCGGCGGAGGCCGGGTTCCGGGCGCTGGAGCTGATGGCGGCGCTGCCGGGGGAGCCGCTCTACCGCGCCCTCGGGTTCGTACCGCTCGAGCGCTCGGTGGCGGGGCTGCCGGACGGCGAGGTGCTGCCGGTGGTGCGCATGGTTCGTCCGCTGTCGCCGCCGGGCGATGCTGTGGCACAGGTCTCCTGACCTGTGCCACAGCATAAGCCGCCGGGCCGCCACGGAGGGCGGCCCCTGCCGGACACGGATCGGTAGGGGCCGCCCTCCGTGGCGGCCCGGGCCGCGGCGGGCCGTCACTCCTCCTCGTCGTCCTTCAGCTTCGCCTTGCTGACGATCTGCTGCTGGACGGTCGCCGGCACCATCTCGTAGTGGCTCAGCTCCATCGCGTAGGAGCCGGTCCCCTGCGTCATCCCGCCCAACTGGGCCGCGTACCGGGCCACCTCCGCCAAGGGCGCCCGGGCGAAGATCACCGTCACGTCCCCGGGCAGGCTGTCCTGGTTCTCGACGTGCCCCCGCTTCGTCGGCAGGTCCCCGAGCACCGCCCCGGTGTACTTCCCGGGCACCGTGATCTCCAGCCGGACGATCGGCTCCAGGAGCGCCGGCCGGGCCGCCAGGAACGCCTTCTTGAACGCCAGCCGGGCCGCCGTCTTGAACGCCGCCTCGGACGAGTCCACGTCGTGGTACTTGCCGAAGTGGACCTCCACCGCGCAGTCCTGGATCCGGTACCCGGCGAGCACCCCGCGCTCCAGCATCTCCTTACACCCCTTCTCGACCGCCGGGATGAAGTTGTTCGGGATCGTCCCGCCGACGATGTGGTCCAGGAACGCGAAGTTGAACGCCGGGTCGTAGTGGCAGCTCCGCAGCTTCTCGAACCGGCTCTTGTTCGCGAACTGCTCCTCGCACTGCTGCTGCGTCTTGATCTCGCGGGACAGCGGGTAGATCCGCAGGTGGACCTCGGCGAACTGGCCGCGGCCGCCGGTCTGCTTCTTGTGCTTGTGGTCCCCGGCCCCGTCCCCCTGGATCGTCTCCCGGTACGGGATCTTCGGCTCCTTCGTGTTCACCTCCACCCCGAACCGGGCCCGCAGCCGGTCCCGGATCACGTCCAGGTGCAGCTGGCTGACCCCGCTGATCACCAGCTCGTGCGTCTGCGGGTCGTGGGTCACCTTCACCGTCGGGTCTTCGGAGGCCAGCTTGTGCAGCCCGGCCGAGATCTTCTGCTCGTCGCCCCGGGCCTTCGGCTCGATCGCCAGCCCGAACATCGGGGTCGGGAAGGTGATCGGCGGGAGGTGCGGGGCGTGGGTCGTGTACGCCACCGTGTCCCCGATCTCCAGCCCCTCCACCTTGGCGACCGCGACGATGTCCCCCGGCCCGGCCTCCGGCACCGGGCTGGTCGCCTTCCCCTGCACCTCCAAGAGGTGCCCGACCCGCAGCGTCTGCCCGTTGCGGAGGTTCACCACGTTGTGGTTGTGCTGGAGTTTGCCGGCGATCACCCGGACGAAGCTGAGGTGCCCGACGAACTTGTCGTTGACCACCTTGAACACCTGTCCGACGAACTCCTCCTGCTCCGTCGGCTCGAGCTGGTGCTGCTTGCCGTTGGCCCCGACCTGCAGCCCCTCCAGCCGCTTCCGGGCGAAGTCCGGGGACAGGCCGTACCGGCTCAGTGCGTCGAGCAGCTCGCGCACCCCCTTGTCCTTCTTCGCCGACGCGCAGAAGATCGGGACCAGGGTCCCGGCGGCCAGCGCCCGGGAGACGTCCGCGTCCAGCTCCGCGAACGTCACCGTCCCCTCCACCAGGTACTTCTCCATCAGCGCCTCGTCCGCCTCGACCACGGCGTCGATCAGCCGGGTGCGGGCGGCCGGGACGTCCACCGGGCAGCCGGGCGGGATGACCGCCTTCGGGTCGAGCAGGCAGTGGACCTCGCGGATGCCCGGGCCGACCCGGTCCGGGACGTTGAACAGGACGCAGTTCGCCCCGAACGCCGTGCGGACCGCCTCCACCAGCCCGGGCAGGTCGACGCCGTCGGCGTCCATCTTGTTCAGGACGATCGCCCGGGACAGGCCGCGGGCGGTGGCCTCGGCGAACATCTTGCGGGTGGCGGTTTCGACCCCGGCGGTGGCGGACACGACCACCACCGCCGTCTCGACCGCGGACAGGGCCTCCAGGGCGGCCCCGATGAAGTCCGGGTACCCGGGGGCGTCGAGGATGTTCAGGTGCTTGCCGTCGTGGTCGGCGTGGAGGACGTGGGTGTCGATCGAGAAGTGGTGCTTGTGCTCCTCCTCGTCCGCGTCGGCGACCGAGGTGCCGTCGTCCACGCTCCCCATCCGGTCGACCGCGTGGGCCTCGAACAGCAGGGCGTCGGCCAGGCTGGTCTTCCCCGCCGCCCGGTGCCCCACCAGGGCAATGTCCCGGACGTTCTCCACCAGGTGCTTGACGGCCACGTGACGGCTCCTCGGGATGGGTGTCCCGGAGCGGCGGGCCCGAGGGGGAGGTGGCTCGGCGGCGTGCGCCTCGGGGGAGAGCTCCCCGCGGGACGGCGCGTCAGAGGAGTCGCCTGTCGGGCCCGGCCGCGGGCCGGGTTAGGGACAGAACCTCGGTCAACTCCAACGTGCCTTCGTACAGCGCGCGGCCGATGATGCAGCCGGGGGTCCCGGCGTCCAGCAGCTGCCGCACGTGCTCCAGGGAACAGACCCCGCCGCTGGCGACGACGGGGACGGGGACGGCCTTCCGCATCTCCGCGAGCTGCTCGAAGTTCGGCCCGGCCATCATGCCGTCCTTGGCGATGTCGGTGTACACGACGGCCGCGAGCGGGGCGTCGCACACCTCTCGCGCGAGGTCGACCGCCCGCGTCTTCGAGACGGCCAGCCACCCCTCGGTGGCGACGAACCCGTCCTTCGCGTCCACCCCGAGGACGACCCGCCCGGGGTGCCGGCGTGCGGCCGAGCGGACCCAGTCCGGGTCCTGCAGCGCCCGGGTGCCGAGCACCGCCCACCGGACGCCCCAGTCGAAGACGGCGGCGAGGTCGGCGTCGGTGCGGATGCCGCCGCCGAGCTGCACCGGCACCCCGGCCGACTCGACGACGCGGCGGACCACGTCCCGGTTGACCGGCCGGCCGGCCTTCGCCCCGTCGAGGTCGACGAGGTGGAGCCGGTCGGCCCCGAGGCCGACCCACCGGCGGGCGACCGCGACCGGGTCGTCGGAGAAGACGGTCTCCCGCGAGTAGTCGCCCTGGCGGAGCCGGACGCACCGGCCGTCGCGCAGGTCGATCGCGGGGTAGATGAGCATGCTCGGTTCCCGGAGACGACCCGTATTGTGCCCCGGCCGGCGCGGGAAGGCAAGTGGCGGGAAGAAATGGTGAAGGGGCCGCGGCGAGCGGGGGGCGTCAGCCCCCTGATCCGTCGACGGATCAGGGGGCTGACGCCCCCCGCTCGCCGGCCGCGCGTAAAAATTCCCCCTTCGTGTTGCGTTCGCGGCGTTCCCGGGGTCTACTGTCTTGCACACACATCCCGAGACGCCCACAACGGAATGACCTTCCCGACCCGCCGCGGAGGCGGCCGATGACCGCGGCCCCCGACTCCTTCGAGACCGAGCCGCGCCACTGGCGGGCCCGCCTGGCGGCCAGCGTGGACGCCGTCCGGGAGCTGAGCCGGTCGACCGACCCGCAGGACGCGTACGCGGTGTTCGCCCGCCGGCTGAACGAGCTGTTCCCGGTCGGCCGGCAGATGACCGTGTCGCGCCGCGGGCTGCGGCCGCCGCAGTACCGGGTCACCCGGTACAGCCTGTGGACCGACCCGGCCGACCCGTGGCGGGAGCCGCACCGGCTGCCGGTCCACGGGGGCGGGCTGCTGGCCGACCTGGTGTACGGCGGGCAGCCGCGGCTCGTCCCGGACCTGCAGCTCACCACGGACGACCCGGCGGCCGAGTACCTCGGCGGGCAGCGGTCGGTGCTCGGCATCCCGCTGTTCGACCAGGGGGCCGCCCCGAACATGCTGGTCCTCGCCCGAGAGGGGCCGGACGGGTTCCCGCGCGACCGGATCCCGGACCTCGTCCTGCTCGGCAACCTGTTCGCCCGGGCCACCCGGACGCTGGCCTCGTCCCGGGCGGTGCGGGAGGCGTACGACGCGGTCGACTACGAGCTCCAGACCGTCGCCGGCATCCAGGCGTCGCTCCTCCCGGACCGGGTGCCGGACGTGCCCGGGCTGGACGTGGCGGTCCACTACCGGGCGGCCGGGCGGGCCGGCGGGGACTACTACGACTTCTTCCCGCTGCCCGGCGGCCGGCTCGGGGTGCTGGTGGCGGACGCGAGCGGGCACGGGGCGCCGGCGGCGGTGCTGATGGCGATCGCCCACAGCGTCGCCCACACCCGCCCCGACCCGCCGGCCCGGCCCGGGGAGCTGCTCACCCACCTGAACCACCACCTGACCCGGCGGTACACCCGGCAGACCGGGAACTTCATGACCGCGTTCTACGCGGTGTTCGACCCGGCCGCCGGCACCCTGGCGTACGCCAGCGCCGGGCACAACCCGCCGCGGGTGGCGCGGGCGGACGGGACCCGGGCGGTGCTGAACCGGGCCCAGCGGCTGCCGCTCGGGATCAACCCAGACGAGGTGTACCCGGAGCAGGCGGTGCCGCTGCGGCCCGGGGACCGGGTGGCCCTGTTCACCGACGGGGTGATCGAGGCGGTCGGCCCGGGCGGGGACGTGTTCGGCCCGGACCGGCTGGACGCCGCCCTGCCGGCCGGCCCGGGGTCGGCCGACGCGGCGGTCCGGGCGGTGCTCCGGGACCTGTCCGCGTTCACCGCCGACGCCCCGCCCGGCGACGACCGGACGGTGGTGGTCGTCGGCCGGACCTGACCGGGCCGTAGCCGGCGTCCTCACCTCCCCTGGTCGGGGAGGTCGGCGGCGCCTCGCCGGGGGTTCTGGTCTTGTGGCACAGGTCTCCGACCTGTGACGGCGACACAGGTCGGAGACCTGTGCCACAAGAATGAAGACCCTCGCCCGCCGCTCGCGCGGCGACCTTCCCACCAGGGGGAGGTGAGGACCGATCGGGCGCGTGGTGTTTCCCGCGGGGCGAGCTACGATAGGTGGGACGCGCAGCCGACCACCACCACCCTCTCGACCCCCGATGCCCCCGAAACCCCTGGCCTTCCCGTGTCCGTTCTGCGGCCGCCGGATGGGCGTGTCCGCCGAGTGGGCCGGCCGTCGCGTCCGCTGCCCGCACTGCAAGCAGGTGGTCCACGCCCCGCCCGCGGCTGAATCCGCCCCGCCCCCGGCACCTCCCCCGCCCCCCGGAGCCGCGCCTGTCTTCAACCTGCCGCGGAAGGAGGCCGCCGACAGCATCCTGAGCGACCCGGCGGAGTCCGAGGACGACCTGTTCGGGCCGCAGGAGGCGGCGGGCCGGGGGCCGGTGCTGCCGGTGGACGTGACCCCGGACGACCCGCTCCCGACCGCCCCGTCCGCCACCCAGTCCCCGCCACTGATCCTGAACCCGCCCGAGCGGACCGTCCCGGCCGCGGACGGGAACCCGTTCGCGTTCGAGGCGACCCCCGCCCCGGTCCTGACCCCGCCCGCCCCCCCGCAGTCGCGGTCGCCCGCGCCGCCCCCGCGCCCCCGCCCCGCCGCGCCCCCGTCGGACGAGGAGCCGGTCGCGGTCGACGTGCCGCCCGAGGAGGACGGGCGGCCGGCCCGGACCGCCAGGCCGCCGCGCCCCGCCCGGGCGGCGGACGGGGGCCGCCGCGGGGTGCCGGCGGCCGTCGTGTACGTGCTCGGGGCGTACGCCCTGGCGGCGACCGGGCTGGCGGCGTACGGGCTGTTCTTCAAGCCGCCGGAGGTGCCGCCGGGGCACCCGCTGTCCACCGTCCCGGACACCTACGGGGAGTTCGACCCGGCGACCCGCAAGGGCGACAAGGGCAAGGCGGGCGCGAACCGGTTCAAGGGGGACGGTGACCTGCCGGCGGAGCTGCGGGCCGGGATCGGCGGGAAGGTCGGGGTCGGGCAGGTGGAGGTGGAGCCGCTGGAGGTGCGGCGGCGGGTGCTGCACCTGTTCGCCGAGGGGAAGGGGGACGCCCCGCCGGGCAAGCTCGGGCCGCTCCCCGGGACCGCCCTGGTACTCCGGCTGCGGGTCAAGAACACGTCGGACGACCTCTCGTTCTGCCCGCTCGACCCGGCGTTCAACCGGCGGACGGTGAACCCCGATGCCGACCGCCCGCTGACCCGGCTCGTGGTCGGGGGCGACACGTTCTTTGGCGGGCCGGTGTCGTGGCCGTTCCGGGACGGCCGGCGGCAGTTCGAGGAGGAGCAGGAGGGCGACGCCGCCCCGCTCGGGCCGGGCGAGTCCCGGGAGTACATGGTCTGCTCGCCGGCGGAGCCGAAGCTGCTCGCCGCCGTCCGGGCGGCGACGGGGCCGGTCGTGTGGCGGGTGCAGGTCCGCCGCGGGCTGATCCCGTTCCGGGACAGGGAGGTGCCGGTCACCGCGGTGGTCGGGGTCGAGTTCCGCAAGGAGGACGTGGCCGGGTTGGGAGGCGGGTAGTCACTTCCGCTCGAACACGACCCGCCCGCCGACCACCGTCAGCGCCACCTTCGTGTCGGCGATCCGGTCCCGCTCCTTCGGGTCGAAGACGTCCCGCGACAGGACGGCGAAATCGGCCAGCTTCCCCGCCGCGAGCGACCCGCGGTCCTTCTCCTGCCCGGCGGCCGCGGCGCTGCCGAGGGTGTACGCCGCCACCGCCTCCGCGACCGTGATCCGCTGCGCCGGGAACCAGCCGTCCGGGTGCTTGCCGTCGAGCGTCCGGCGGTTCACCGCGGCGTCGACCCCGACCAGCGGGTCGAGCGGGGCGACCGGCCAGTCCGACCCGAACGCGAGCACCGCCCCGGCGTCGAGCAGCGACCGGAAGGCGTAGGAACTCTCGCACCGCTTCGCCCCGATCCGCCCCTCCGCCCACCGCCCGTCGTCGACCACGTGGTACGGCTGCATCGAGGCGTACACCCCGAGCTGCTTGAACCGCTGGTAGTCCTGCGGGCGGAGGTGCTGGACGTGCTCGACCCGGAACCGGCGGTCGCGCGGCCCGTTCCCCTTCGCGACCTCCGCGAACAGGTCGAGCAAGGCCGCGTTCGCCCGGTCGCCGATCGCGTGGACGCAGACGTCCAGCCCGGCCGCGTCGGCGCTGCGGACCAGCGCCCGCATGTCGGCCGGGTCGGTGACGAACACCCCGGTGTTCTTCGGGTCGGCCTCGTACGGATCGAACATCTTCGCGGTGCTGCTGCCGAGCGACCCGTCCATGAACCCCTTCAGCCCGCCGACGCGGACGAAGTCGGTGCCGAAGCCGGCCGCCACCCCGAGGGCGGCCAGCTCCTTGTGCAGCCCGATCGGCCAGCGGAGGTCGACCCGGCACGTCAGCCGCCCGTCGCGGGCTTCCCGCTGGAGGACGCGGAACAGCCGGCGGCGGGTCTGCGAGGCGCTGCCGTCCATGTCCTGGACGCTGGTGACGCCGCGCTCCGCGGCGTGCCGCTGGGCCGCCCGGACCGCCTCCGCCACCTCCTCGTCGCCCGGCTCCGGGACGAGCCGGTCGACCAGTGACATGGCGTTGTCGCGGAGCAGGCCGGACGGGGTCTTGCCGTCGGCGAGCCGGTCGATGACGCCGCCGGGGACGTCCTTCGTGTCGGTGGTGACGCCGGCGAGCTTCAGCGCCGCGGAGTTGGCCAGGGCCATGTGCCCGTCGTACCGGCGGACGAAGACCGGCCGGTCCTTGACGTACTTGTCGATGACGGCGGCGGTCGGCGGCTTGCCGCCGAAGGTGCGGTCGTGGTCCCAGTTCCCGCCGAGGAGCCACCGGTCCCGCGGCGTGTTCTTGTCGAAGTCGGCGAGCCGCCGGCCGAACTCGGCCTCGTCCTTCGCGTCCTTCAGGTCGACCCGGGCCAGCGACAGCCCGCCGCCGAGGAGGTGGACGTGCGAGTCATAGAACCCCGGGACGACGCGCCGGCCGGCGAGGTCGGCGACGGTGGTGTTCTGTCCCGCGAGCGCCCTCACCTCGGCGTCGGTGCCGACCGCGAGGACGCGGCCGCGCCACACCGCGACGGCCTGGGCTTCCGGCTTGCGGGTGTCGCCGGTCCACACCTTGCCGTTGACGAACACGGCGTCCGCGGCGACGGCGGGTTCGGCCGCGGGGGCGAGGAGGAGCGCGAGGGAAAGCATGGCACGCCACCGCCGGGTGTTTTCACCCCGAAGGGGTGGGACAACGTAGCCCGGGGCAACGCCCCGGGTGCGAGTCGGGCATCGATCCCAGCCTGAAGGGCTGGGACACGGGGCGGTGTCGCAGCCCTTCAGGCTGCGGGGCGTGTGGGGTCCGGGACCCGGGGCGTTGCCCCGGGCTACGTTGTCCCACCCCTTCGGGGTGAAGACGGGTACGTCACACCTTCTCCGGCAGCTCGAACCCCTTCCGGTACTGCCGCGTCAGCAGCGCGTCGGCCTCCTTATCGCCGACGAACCGCTCGGCCTTGGCGTCGAACGTCAGTTTCCGCCCGGCGAGCAGGTTCTTCCCGTCGAACTTGATCCCGCTCTCGCTCAGGTGCTCGGCCATCCGGCCCAGCGCCTCGGTGCCGGCCTCGTTCCCGGCCAGCTTGCCCAGCTTCGGGTCGTACCCGGTCGGGGTGCCGAGCCGGTACGAGATGTTCCCGAGGTGGCACAGCCCGCTGGAGAAGTGCCCCTCCTCGATGTCCGCGTGCAGCTTCGTCAGGTCCCGGCTCCGGACGCAGTCGATGAAGTTGCCGAAGTGGTCCCCGCCGCGCCGCCGCTCGGCCGACGCCTTCGGCACCGCCTCCCCGTCCCCTTTCCCCTTCGGGTAGAACTTCCCGCCGGCGACGACGCCCTCCTCGAAGTGGAGGATGTTCCCGACGTTCTGCCCGCGGAACGCCGGCGACTTCAGCCCCCGGGTCTCGAAGATCAGTTGGGTGTCGCCGTAGTCGAAGACGCTCACGAGGGCGTTCGGGGTCTGGCCCTGGTCGTTGTTCGCGTACCGCCCGCCGAAGCTGACGACCGACTTCGGCCAAGTCGCGTTCGGGATCACCCACCGGGCGATGTCCATCTGGTGGACGCCCTGGTTCCCGGCGTCGCCGTTCCCGAAGTCCCAGAACCAGTGCCACCGGTAGTGGACCAGGTTCTCGTGGTACGGCTGGTCCTTCGCCGGCCCGAGCCACAGGCTCCAGTCGAGTTCGGCGGGCGCGGCCTTCTCCGGCTTGGTGCCGATGTCCCCGCGGGTGCCGCCGCCGGTCCCGCCGTCCTTGTAGCACAGCCCGCGGGACACCAGCAGCTTGCCGAGCTTGCCGCTGGCCGCGAGGGCCCGCAGGTCCTCCCACTGCTGGCCGCTGCGGCTCTGCGTCCCGTGCTGGACGACCCGCTTGTGCTTGCGGGCCGCCTCGACCGCGACCCGGCCCTCGTGGATGTTGTGGGAGCACGGCTTCTCGACGTACACGTCCTTGCCCGCCTCGCAGGCCCAGATCGTCATCAGGCTGTGCCAGTGGTTCGGGGTGGCGATCGAGACCGCGTCCACGTCCTTGTCGGCGAGCGCCTTGCGGACGTCGGCGACGGCCTTCGGCTCGGGCTGGCCGGCGCCGGTGACCTTGCCGGAGTGCTTCTTGTACGTCCCGGCGTGCGGGTCCACCAGGTACACGACCTGGACGTTCTTCATCTTCAGGTACGCGTCCGTGTGCGCGTGGCCGCGGCCGTTCAGCCCGGCGACCGCGACGCGGACGGTGTCGTTCGCGCCGAGGACCTTGCCGGACGACTTGGTGCCGGCGACGGTGACGGTCGCGCCGGCGGCGAGGGTGTGCTTGAGGAACGACCGGCGGGTGACGCGGGCCATGTGGGAGAACCTCCGGCAGTGGGGGAGGGGGGTAGGGGCGGCACGTCGAACATACCCGGCCGGCAGCGGTCACGAAAGCAGTTTTTAACCACAGAGTCACAGAGGGCACAGAGGAAGGCCAAACACCGAGAGAAGAAGTTGTGTCCGAACCCTGCATTCTGTCTTCCTCGGTGTTTGGCCTTCCTCTGTGCCCTCTGTAACTCTGTGGTTAATTTGTCTTCACCACCCGAGGCCCCCCGCATGACCCCGGCCGAGCAGCGCTCCGACCTCGCCTCCCGGTACCTCGATCAGCTCCCGTACCCGCCGTACCCGGTCCAGGAGGAGGCCCTGCTGGCGTGGTTCACCGCCGAGAAGGGGGTGCTCGTCTGCGCCCCGACCGGGACCGGCAAGACGATGATCGCCCAGGCCGCCCTGTTCGAGGCGCTGCACACCAACACCGTCGCCTACTACACCACCCCGCTCATCGCCCTGACCGAGCAGAAGTTCGCCGAGATGCAGGCGGCCGCCGTCCGCTGGGGGTTCAAGGCGGACGACGTCGGGCTGGTGACCGGGAACCGGAAGGTGAACCCGAACGCCCGGGTGCTGGTCGTTGTCGCCGAGATCCTGCTGAACCGGCTGCTCCACCCCGAAGGGTACGACTTCTCGCACGTCTCGGCCGTGGTGATGGACGAGTTCCACAGCTTCGCCGACCCGGAGCGCGGGATCGTCTGGGAGCTGTCCCTGAACATGCTCCCGCCGCACGTCCGGCTGCTGCTCCTGTCGGCGACGGTCGGGAACTCGGTCGAGTTCGTGAGCTGGCTGGACCGGGTCCACGGCCGGCAGATCGAGCTGGTCGAGGGGCGGGAGCGGAAGGTGCCGCTGACCTACCGGTGGGTGCCGGACCAGTTCCTGAACGAACTACTCGTGGACATGGCGAAGGGGGACGAGGCGACCCGGAAGACGCCGGCGCTGGTGTTCGCGTTCAACCGGGACGAGTGCTGGAGCGTGGCCGAGCAGCTCAAGGGCCTCGACCTGATGACGCCGACACAGAAGGCGGAGCTGAACAAGGAGTGCGACAAGCTCGAGTGGCCGCACGGGGTCGGGCCGAAGTTGAAGCAGATGCTGCGGCGGGGGGTCGGGGTCCACCACGCCGGCCTGTTGCCGAAGTACCGCCGGGTCGTCGAGGACCTGTTCGAGAAGAAGCTACTCTCGGTCGCGCTCTGCACCGAGACCCTCGCCGCCGGGATCAACCTGCCGGCCCGGTCGGTGGTGATGACGAGCCTGGTGAAGGGGCCGTTCGGCAAGGAGAAGCCGATCGAGCCGAGCACCGCCCACCAGATCTTCGGCCGGGCCGGCCGGCCGCAGTTCGACACCGAGGGCTTCGTGTTCGCCTACCCGCACGAGGACGACGTCCGCATCCTGCGGTGGAAGCAGCAGTACGACCAGATCCCGGAGAACACGAAGGACCCGGGGTTGATGAAGGCGAAGAAGGCGCTGCTGAAGAAGAAGCCGAGCCGCAACTCGCAGAAGAAGTACTGGACCGAGTTCGACTTCGACCGGCTGAAGACCGCCGCCCCGGCCCGGCTGTACAGCAAGGGGCCGCTGCCGTGGCGGCTGCTGGCGTACCTGCTGAAGGTGTCGCCGGACGTGGAGAAGATCCGGGCCGTGGTGCGGAAGCGGCTCCTCGACCAGCCGCGGGTCGAGGCCGGTATGAAGCAGCTGAACCGGATGTTGCTGACGCTCCACGAGAAGGGGTACGTGAAGCTGGAGCCGGAACCGCCGCCGCCGGGCGAACCCGGAGCGTCAGCGACGGGGGTGGGTGTGCCCACCCCGAAGGTTATCGAGGCCACACCCGCCGCGCTCCAGCACCCCGTCGCTAACGCTCCGGGTTCGCCTACCTACCAGCCGGTCACCGCCACCCCGACCCCGGCGCTCGACAAGCTCCTCGTGTTCCGCGCCTGCCACCCGCTGTACGGGGCGTTCCTCGTCGACCTGATGGCGACCGCCAGCCGTGACGAGCGGATTCAGCTCCTCGAAAGCGTCCTGGAGCTGCCGAAGCCGCTGCTGCGGTTCGTGCGGGTGCCGTGGGACATTACGCCCGGCCCGCTCCAGACGGAGAAGCTCGACCCGGAGCTGATCGCCAAGGGACTGATCGTGGCGAAGCCGCCGAAGGTCGAGGGCGAGGAAGAGGAGGAAGAGGAGTGGGTGCCGTGGGACGAGCGGCCGCCGGTGCTCGCCCAGAAGGCCCGGCTGCTGTTCGACGCCGTGTACCCGGAGGTCGGCGACTTCAACACCGAGGCGGTGTGGGCGGCCGGCGAGATCCTGAGCTACGGCAACTTCAACACCTACGTCACGTCGAAGGACCTGACCAAGCAGGAGGGGCTGATCTTCCGGCACCTGCTGCGGATGATCCTGCTGACCGACGAGTTCGAGCAACTGACCCCGCCGGGGGTCGAGGCGGCGGTGTGGAAGGCGGACCTGAAGGAGGTCGCGGACAAGCTGACCGAGATCTGCCGGGCGGTGGACCCGACGAGCACCGAGGCGACGATCAAGCAGGCGCACGCGGCGGACGTGGTCGAGGGCGAGGACCCGGCGAAGGTGACGGCCGCGACCACCGCGCAGACGCCCGACGAGGCGGACGAGTTCGGGGCGGGGATCGTAGACTGAGTTTAGCCGCGACCCGAAGGGGAGCGCGACCGCGTCGCGCTCCCCTTCGGGTCGCGGCTAAACGTGCCGGGACCGCCATGAAGAACACCGCCGTCCTGCTCATCACCTGCCCGGACCGCAAGGGGATCGTCTACGCGGTCGGCGAGTTCCTGTATAAGCACGACGCGAACATCCTCCACGCCGACCAGCACCAGGACGCCGAACGCAACCTGTTCCTGATGCGCGTCGAGTGGGACCTGAAGGGGTTCGCCCTCGACCCCGCCGAGTTCCCGCGGCGGTTCGCCCCGCTCGCCGACCGGTTCGACATGCGGTGGCGGCTGGAGGACGGCCGCAAGCCTCTCCGGGTCGCCCTGTTCGTGTCGAAGTACGACCACTGCCTGATGGACCTGCTGTACCGGCACCGCACCGGCGAGCTGCCGTGCGAGGTCCCGCTGATCGTCGGCAACCACCCGGACGCGGCCCGGTGGGGCGAGTTCTACGGTGTCCCGTTCCACCACGTCCCGACCCCGCCCGGGGCCAAGGAGGAGTTCGAGCGGAAGCAGTTGGAGTTGCTCGCCGCCGAGCGGATCGACCTGGTGGTGATGGCCCGGTACATGCAGATCCTGTCGGGCGAGTTCATCGCCCGGTACCCGCACCGGATCATCAACGTCCACCACTCGTTCCTGCCGGCGTTCGTCGGGGCGAAGCCGTACCACCGGGCGTTCGAGCGGGGCGTGAAGCTGATCGGGGCGACCAGCCACTACGCGACCGCCGACCTGGACGAGGGCCCGATCATCGAGCAGGACGTGGTCCGGATCTCGCACCGGGACGGGCTGGAGGACCTGTTGGAGAAGGGCCGCGACCTGGAGAAGGTGGTGCTGTCGCGGGCGGTGCGGTGGCACATCGACCACCGCGTCCTGGTGTACGACCGGAAGACCGTGATCTTCGACTGACCCCGTCACCGCCAGTCGCGAACCCAGAAGAAGGTGACGATCCCGGCCCGGTCCTTCACCGGGACGGTGGTCTTCCGGCTGGTCACGACTTTGCGGTTCCCGCCGTCCGCGTCGCTGGTGATGAGGAACGTTTCCCGCTCCGGCACGTCCGCCCAGTTCGCCACCGCCCGCTGCCAGGTGTAGGCCACCCGGGTGCCGTCCGGGGACCAGCAGAAGCCGTCCGCCACCCCGGGCTCGTCCACCACCGTCCGCTTTCTCGTGGCGAGGTCGAGGACGCACAACTGGGGCCCGATCCACGGGTAGATCCAGGACCGGGCGTAGCGGTTGTACAGGAGCCGGCCGCCGTCCGGTGAGAGGCGTGCGTGTGCTGCGATTTCGCCATCCGGGGTGAGGAACTCTAACTCGCCGGTGCCGTCGGCGTTGACCCACGCCGCCCGCCCGGCCACTTCGCCTTTGATGGGTACCGACACCAGTAGCCGCTTGCCGTCGGGCGACCAGTCGGTGACATACCCGACCTTGGGCAGGTTCAGGTCGGTCACCTTATTCGTCCCCAGGTCGTAGACCCAGAACACGGTATCCGGTTTCCCGGGCCCCCTGTCCCGCGTGTCGTTGAACAGCACCCGTCGGCCGTCGCGAGACCAGACGCCGATGCCGCCCAGCAGCCGCGGCTCGTTTATATCGACCGGGATCGTGATCGTTTCCGCCTGCTTGGTTCGCGACCGGATCACGACTGTCTGACGCTGCCGCTCGGGGTCGGACTGGAAACACGCCACGGACGAGCCGTCCGGCGAGAGGGAGCCGTTCCCCGTGCGCTCGAACCGCGCGACCTCCTTCCCGTCCGCGTCGAGGAGGTGGTTGCCGTCGGCGGCCGAGACGAGGAACACGGGCGGCGGGGGCTTCGGGACCGGCGCGGCCGCGGTGGCCGCCGGCCGGGGCGCGGTCCCCGCGAGGCCGAACACACCCGCCACGCCGGCGAGCACGACGACCGCGAGGGTCACCAACTTCAGGGTCGTGTGGGTCATGGCGCGCGTCACCTCCCGGACGAGTTCTTCCACGCGCGGCGAAGGCGAATGAAGCGCGACCGTTGCCGCTGCCGCTGCGGCCGGCCGCGACGTAGTCGCCGCGAGCAGCCCCACCGACAGCGTCACGCCGCGACCGGCCAGCCGCCGGCGGAGCAGGGCACAGCCCCGCCGCACCCGCCCCTTGACCGCCCCGACCGTCAGCCCGAGCGCGGCGGCGGCCTCGTCCCGCGTCTTCCCTTCCAGGTAGCAGAGCATGAGCGGCAGCCGGAGGCGGTCCGGCAGGCGGTCCAGCTCCGCGTGGAGCAGGTCGCACGCCTCCCGCCAGGACGGGTCGGGCGGCGGGCTCGGGTGTGCCGGGTCGTGCGCCCCGAGGGGGGCGGGCCGTCGACGGCCGCGGGCCCGCAGCCGCACCGCCACCCGGTGTGCCACCCCGTACAGCCACGCCCCCAGGTCCGCCCGCCAGTCGACCGACCTCGCCCGCCGGAGGAGCACCAGGAACGTCGCCTGCAGCGCGTCGGCGGCGTCGTCCGGGTCGGTCAGCACCCGCCCGACGGCCGCCCGCACCAGCCGCTCGTGCCGGCGGAACAGGGTCTCGAACGCCGCCTCGTCCCGGTCGTTCAGGAACAGGCCGAGCAGCTCGCGGTCGGCCGCCCGGTGGCACCCCGCGGGCTCGGACAACCGGCGGACGAACGCGGCGACCCCACGGTTACGCACGATCCCCTCCCCGCGACGACACCGCCCCATATTGCACGCTCCCGCGGGCCGGTGCGCGGCTTTTCCGGAATCCGTTGCCCGGTGGCATGTCGGGCGGCGATGCCGTATCATCGCCCGTCATGCAGACCGCACCGCAACCGTCGCTGCCGCGCGTCCTCGGGGTGTGGGTCGCCGCCGCCGTCGTCGTCGGCACGGTGATCGGCTCCGGCGTGTTCAAGAAGGGGCGGAACGTCGCCGAGAACGTCCCGGAGGTCGGGCTGGCGATGGGGGTGTGGGTGCTCGGCGGGGTGCTCGCCCTGCTCGGGGCGCTTGCCCTCGCCGAGGTCGCCGTCCTGTTCCCCCGGGCCGGCGGGAACTACGTCTTCCTACGCGAGGGGTACGGCCGGATGGCCGGGTTCCTCTGGGGGTGGGTCGAGTTCTGGATCATCCGGTCGGCGTCGATCGCGGCCCTGGCCACGATGTTCACCGAGTCGGTCCACGACGTCCTGCGGCTGTCGCTCAACCCCGAGACCGGCGCCGAGGTGCTGGCGTTCTGGCCGCGGCAACTGCTCACCTGCCTGGTCATCGCCGGGCTGGCGGCGGTGAACGCCCGCGGCACCCGGATCGGCGGCGGGCTGCAGTTCGCGCTGACGTGCCTGAAGGTCGCGTCGCTCCTGTTCATCATCGTCCTGCCGTTCGCGGTGTACGCCGCCGTGGCCGCGCCGACCCACCCGCCGCGGGCCGAGAACCTCCACCCCGCGTGGCCGGCCGACCTCGGCGCGGTGAACTGGGGGAACTTCGGGGCGGCGCTGATCGGGGTGCTGTGGGCGTACCACGGGTGGATGAACGTCGCGCCGATCGCCGGCGAGGTCCGCGACCCGAACCGCACCATCCCGCGGGCGCTGCTCGGCGGGGTGCTCGTGCTCATCGGCCTGTACTGCGGGGCGAACCTCGCCTACCACCTCGTCCTGCCGCGGGAAGCGATCGTCGCCAAGAACGCGGCCGGGGAGCTGTCGAGCACCCCGGTCGCGACCGAGTTCTGCCTCGCCCTGCTCGGCCCGGTCGGCGGGCTGGTCGCGTCGGCCATCCTGATGGTGTCGGTGTTCGGGTCGCTGAACGGGAACATCCTGGTCGGCCCCCGGACGCTGTACGCGATGGCCGCGGACCGACTCGCCCCGGCCGGGCTGGCCGCCGTCCACCCGCGGTACCGCACCCCGGTCGCGGCGACTGCGGCGCTGGCCGGGTGGTCGGTGCTGCTGGTGGTCGGCCTCGGGGTGCTTCTGCAGAGCGACCTCGGGCTGTTCGACACCGGGAAGTTCGGACCCGACGGGCGGCCGGTGAAGAAGTCGCCGTTCGACGTGGTCACCGACTTCGCGATGTTCGGGGCGGTGACGTTCGAGACGCTGGCGGTGGCGTCGATCTTCGTGTTCCGCTGGCGGATCCCGGCGACGCCCGCGAACCGCCCGTACCGGTGCTGGGGCTACCCGGGCGTCCCGGCGCTGTACGTCGCCCTGATGGCGGCGGTGCTGGTGACGTTCTTCGCTACCCCGCAGCAGCGCGGCGAGGCGGTGATCGGGCTGGGGTTCATCGGCCTCGGGGCAGTCGTATACCTCGCGGTCTACCGCGGGCGGGCCGCATGACCGGCTGGCGCGAGCAACTGGACGCGGACGGGTTTGCGGTGCTGACCGGGGTACTGACGCCGGCGGAGGTGGCGACCGCCCTCGCCGAGTGGGCGGAGGTGTGCCGGGCGAACGCGGCCGACCCGGCGATCCTCGGGAACGGCGGCCCGGCGTACGGCGCCCGCAACCTCCTGCAACTGTGGCCCGGGGTGGTCGACCTGGCCCGCCGGCCGGGGCTACTCGGCCCGCTGAAAGAAGCGCTCGGCCCGGCCGCCGGCGTGGTGCGGGTGCTGTTCTTCGACAAGCCGCCGGGCCACTCGTGGGCCTTGCCGTGGCATAAGGACTACAACGTCGCCGTGGCCGAGCACCGCGGCGGGGACGTGTTCACGAAGCCGACGACGAAGGCCGGCGTGCCGCACGTCGTCGCGCCGGCAGAACTGCTGCGGACAATGCTGACAGCCCGGGTCGCCCTCGACGACGTCTCCGCCGCGAACGGCCCGCTGCGGGTGGTGCCGGGGTCGCACCGGTTCGACGAGTCGGCGGGCGACGCCGCCCGAGAGCCGGTGGCGGTCTACGGCCGGGCCGGGGACGTGCTCTTGATGCGGCCGCTCCTGACCCATGCGAGCGGGCACAGCAAGTCCGACGCCGGCCACCGCCGGACGGTCCACCTGGAGTGCGCCGCGTCGCCCGGGCTGCCCGACGGGTACCGGTGGCACACGTTCCGCCCGCTCACCCCGGAGTGACGCCATGTTGACCGCCGAAGGCTGCAAGGCGCGCCGGCAGCGCCTCCTCGACCGGCTGAAGCCGGCGCACCCGCTGGTGCTCGCCGACCCGATCCACCTGCGGTACTTCGCGAACTTCAACGTCGAGCCGGTCGGCCAGTTCGCCGACTTCGGCGGGCTGCTCGTCCTCCGCCCGGACGGGCACGCGGCCCTGTTCCACGACGCCAAGACGGCCAAGTCGGTCGAGCTGGCCCACGCCGACGAGCGGACGCCGGTCCCGTGGTACACCGGGCAGGAGCCGGGGAAGGGGCCGCGGCGGACGGTGCTGCGGCCGGTGCTGGAGGCGAACGGCGGGCGGGTCCACGACGGCCTCGCCGACCCGCTCGCCCCGCAACTCCACGAGGTGGTGACCGACCTGCGGCGGCGGAAGGACGCGGACGAGGTCGAGCTGCTGCGGACGTGCATGCGGGCGACGGACGCCGGGCACGCCTGGGCGCGGGCGAACGTCCGGGCGGGGATGACCGAGCTGGAGGCGTACGCCGGGGTGGCCGGGGCGTGCTACGCCGCCCTCGGGCAGTTCGCGGTGGTGTACGGCGACTTCACCGTCATCAACGGGGCGAAGCGGGGCGGGCCGCCGACCCCGCACGCGCTGGCGAAGGGCGAGGCGTTCATCCTCGACTACTCGGTGGTGGTGCAGGGGTACCGGAGCGACTTCACGAACACGCTGGTGGTCGGCGGCGACCCGTCGGCCGAGCAGCGGCGGCTGTTCGGGCTGTGCGCGACGGCGATGGCGGCGGGCGAGGGGCGGTTGAAGGCCGGGGCAACCTGCCAGAGCGTGTACGACGCGGTCCGCGGGGCGTTCGAGGCGGCCGGGGTGGCGGACCACTTCCCGCACCACGCCGGGCACGGGCTGGGCCTGTCGCACCCGGAGGCCCCGTTCCTCGTCCGCCACTCCTCCGAGACGCTCGTCGCCGGCGACGTGGTCACCCTGGAGCCGGGGCTGTACCTCGGGAACGACGGCGTCCGGATCGAGAACGACTACCTGATCACCGACGCCGGGTACGAGAAGCTCAGCAACCACACGATCTCGCTGACGTGACCCCGCCCCACTCCCGACCCGGAGGTCCGCACGTGGCTCTCCCCCTCTCCCCGCGCCGCGCCTTCACCCTGATCGAGTTGCTGGTGGTGATCGCGATCATCGCCGTGCTCGTCGGCCTGCTGCTGCCGGCGGTGCAGAAGGTCCGCGAGGCGGCGGCCCGGGCGAAGTGCAGCAACCACCTGAAGCAGATCGGCCTGGCCCTGCACAACCACCACGACGCCACCGGGGCGTTCCCGCCCGGCGGGGTGGGCGGGGTGAACACGAGCGGGCTGAGCTGGCACGCCTTCCTCCTGCCGTACGTCGAGCAGGGGAACCTGTACGCCCAGGTCCGGCTCGACCCGCCGTTCCAGACGCTGGGGTACCTGGACAACGGGGCGGCCGCGCTGACCCGCGTCCCGGTGTACCTGTGCCCGAGCGCCGCCCTGCCGAACGAGCGGACGACGTTCAACACCGCCCCGAACTCGGAGTTCGTCGGCGGGGCCGCCCCGTACTCCGCCCACTACTACGGCAACATGGGGCCGAAGGGGACCGGGTACACGGTCGTGGGCACCGCCCACGGCGGGTACGCCACCCAGGGGGTGCTGGGGGTGGACACCAAGGTCCGGCTGCTCGACATCGGGGACGGGACGTCGAACACGTTCCTGGTCGGCGAGATCTCGTTCACCGACGCGTCGAGCAACCCGGGGTACCGGGTGTGGACCCGCGGGTGCGGCGGGAGCAACGCCTCGCCGACGGCGTCCGTCTGCGGCGGGAGCAAGAACGTGGCGAACGGGATCAACGTGACCCGGTTCAACAGCGCCAACTTCAACGACATCAGCTTCGGCAGCAACCACCCCGGCGGGGCGCACTTCGCCCTGTCCGACGGGAGCGTCCGGTTCCTCCAGGACGCCGTCAGCTTCGGGGTGTACGTGTCCACCGCGAGCCGCAACGGCGGCGAGGTGCTGACGATCCAGGGCCAGTGACCCGCCGGGAGCCGCCCGCCATGACGCCACGTCTTGCGCCGCCGCGCCGCCTCCGGCCCGCGGCGGCCCTCCTGCTCGGGGCCGCTTGCTGCGCCGCGCCCGCCGGGTGCGACAAGGGGCCGACCCCGCACACCGTGTCCGGGGCCGTCACGTTCAGGGGCCAGCCGGTGCCGGCCGGGCGGGTCTACTTCGACCCGGACCCGCGGACGAACCCGGACAGCCCGCAGGGGTTCGCGGACATCGTTGGCGGGCGGTACGACACGGCGAGGGGCGGGCGGGGGACGCGGGGCGGGACGTTCACCGCCCGGATCGAGGGGTTCGACGGCAAGGCGACGCCGGCGTTCCCGCACGGCCAACTGCTGTTCGACGACTACCGGGTGGCGGTGGAGCTGCCGGCCGCGGACGCCACCAAGGACTTCGACGTGCCGGCGTCGGCGGCCCGGAAGGGGCCGGCGGCCGCACCGTAGTGCGGTTCCGGGTAGGGGGCTTGCGCTGGGTCGCCGGGCCGCCACGGAGGGCGGCCCCTACCCGGCCGGGTAGGGGCCGCCCTCCGTGGCGGCCCGGCAACCCCACGGTTCTGGCAACGGGCCGAGCGGCGGCCGGCATGCGGTGCGTGCCCTACTTGATACTCTTGATCGCGACGTCCTTGAACTCGACCGGGGCGCCTTCCGACTGCAGCGCGATCCGCCCCTTCGTCAGGTTCCCGTTCCGCCCCTCGTTCACCTTCACCCCGTTCACCACCAGCGTGACGTCGCCGCCCCTGCAGGTGATCTCGTACTCGTTCCACTCACCCAGCTTCTTCTCCGGCGACTCCTTCATCTCCATCCGGAAGAAGTGCCGGGCCTGCTTCGGGTCCTGCCGCTTCGGGTCCACATCGAGCTTCACGTCCGGCGGGTAGATCAGCCAGATGTCGCCGGCCCGGCCGGAGAACATCTGCGCCTCCACCGACGTCGGCCAGTACTTCTCGTCCTGCACGTGCAGCAGCACCCCGCTGTTCCCGCCCGTGCCGCCGGCCGGGAACCGCCACTTCACCTTGAAGACATAGTCGCCGTAGCTCTTCTCGGTGACGATGCAGCCGTTCGGCTTGCCGGTACAGCGGATCACCCCGTCCGCGATCGACCACGTGTCCTTCGGGTCGGCCTTCTTCCCGTCCTTGTCCTCCTTGACGATGAACGTCCACCCGGCGAGCGACTTCCCGTCGAACAGCGGGGTGAACTCCGGGTCGGCGGCCGGCGCGGCGGACACGAACGCGGCGGCGGCGAGCAGGAACGCGGCGCGCATGACACCCCCCGGTTAGCGACGCTTCGAAGAAGCGTCGTGACGACCTCACCCGAACAGTTTCGTCACCGGCTCGCCGGTCGTCGCCCGGTACGGCCGGTCGGTGGCGTCGGTGTAGTGGGCGTCGGCCGGGACGCCGAGGGCGTGGAACAGCGTCGCGGCGAGGTCGCCGGGCGTAGTCGGGTCGGCCTGCGGGTACGCGGCGTGCCGGTCCGACGCCCCGACCACCACCCCCGGCGCCACCCCGGCCCCGGCGAGCACGACCGAGTAGCACCCGGCCCAGTGCTTCCGCCCCGGCGACGTCCCCTCGAAGTTCTTCTCCAGTGCCACCAGCGGCGCCCGCCCGAACTCGCCCATGACGACAACCAGTGTCGTGTCGAGCAGCCCGCGCTGGGCGAGGTCTTCGAGCAGCGCCGAGACGCTGTGGTCGAACCGCGGCAGGAGGTGCGTCTTCAGGGCGTCGAAGATGTCGTTGTGGGTGTCCCAGCCGTACTCGTCGGTGTCGCCCGGGGCGTCGTCCTGCCCGCGGATGCCGTGGTTGAAGAACACCGTCACCCACGGGACGCCGGCCTCCACCAGCCGCCGGGCCATCAAACACGCTTGGCCCGACCGGTGCCGGCCGTACCGGTCGCGGACGCGGTCCGCCTCGCGGCCGAGGTCGAGGGCGGTGCGGACGTGCGGGGCGTTCACCAGCTCGAACGCCCGCCGGGCGAGCGGGTCGGCGGCCGCGGCGGGGTCGAGGGTGCCGAGCAACCCCTTGCGGGCGGCGAGTCGATCGGGCGGCACGTCGTCCGGGAGGTCGAGCGTGTCAAGCAGCCGGCCGGCCTGGGCGACGTTCCCGAGTTCCGCCGGCTCGTACGCCCGGCCGAGGAACCCGCCGTACTGCCCGGGCGAGACCTCCTTCGGGGCGAGCAGCGGGCCGTTGACGTGGACGGCGGTGTGCGGGAAGTGGCGGGCCGGGCGGTGCCGGGTCAGGACGGCGCCGAGGGCCGGGAAGTCGGTCGGCCGGGGCGGCGGGTTGGACGACTTCCGCGGGTGGAACTGGCCGGTCAGGGCGAGGTAGCACGCCGACCCGTGGTCGAGGTCGTCGTGGGTCATCGACCGCAGCACCGCGTACCGGCCGGCGAGTTGGGCGAGGCGCGGCAGGTGCTCGCAGACGCGCAGCCCGGGCACGGCGGTCTGGGTGGTGGCGAACGCCCCGCGGACCTCTTCCGGGGCGGCCGGCTTCGGGTCCCAGGTGTCGAGCTGGCTCTGCCCGCCGCTCGTGAAGACCACCACGACCGACTTCGCCCGCCCGAACCCGGCCCCGTGACCGGCCGCCGGCGCCCCGCGGACCACCCCGGCGCCGAGCAGCAGCGGGACGCCGACCCGCAGCCAGTCGCGGCGGGTGGGGAGGCCGGCGGTGCGGGTGGTTCCGGGCATCAGTCCCGTTATCCCCGGCGGTCGGGCGGCGGGCAAGGGGTTTCTCCGCGCCGCGGTCGTAGAATCCCCGCATGCAGTTCGAGCAGGTCACGGTCGTCGGGGTCGGGCTGATCGGCGGGTCCGTCGGGCTGGCGGCGAAGGCCCGCGGCGTCGCCGGGCGGGTGGTCGGGGTCGGCCGCGACGCCCGGAGCCTGTCGCGGGCGGTCGAACTCGGCGCGGTCGACTCGTTCACGACCGACCTCGCGGACGGGGTGAGGGGCGCCCAACTCGTCATCGTCTGCACCCCGGTGGACCGGATCGCCGAGGTGATCCTCGCCGCCGCTCCGCACGTCCGCCCCGGGACGCTCCTCACCGACGCCGGGAGCACGAAACAGAACATCCTGTGGGGGCTGGCGGGCAAGCTGCCCGAACATTACCCGTACGTCCCCGCGCACCCGATCGCCGGGTCGGAGAAAGCCGGCGTCGAGAACGCCACCGCCGACCTGTTCGAGGGGCGGGTGACGGTCGTAGTTCACCGCAAGTTCGGCGCCGACTGGGAGAGCACGGCCGCCGTCGGCCAGTTCTGGTCGGCGCTCGGGTCGCGGGTCGTGTCGATGGTCCCGGAGGACCACGACCGCGTCCTCGCGCTCACGAGCCATCTTCCACACGCCGTCGCGGCCGGGGTGGCGGGAGTCACCCCGCCCGACCTGCTCGGCCTGACGGCCGGCGGGTTCCGGGACGTCACCCGGGTGGCGGCCGGCGACCCGGAAATGTGGGCCGCGATCTTCCGGGCGAACCGCGGGCCGGTCCGGGACGCCCTCCGGGCGTTCGCCGCCCGCATGGCCGAGTTCGACCGACTGCTCGAAGCCGACGACCGGGACGGGCTGGTCCGGTGGCTCTCCGACGCGAAGCAGGTGCGCGATGCTCTGGGACGTTGAGGTCCGCCCGCTCGGCCGGGACGCCGAGCGGGAGCGGGTGTGCGACGAGTTCGACCTGCTCACCCACGCCGCCCGCGGCGGCGACCTCGTCACCGCCTCCGCCCGCGGGTTCCTCCTCGAAGGCGACCTCACCCCCGCCCACCTCGACCGCCTGCTGTCCGAGGTGCTGATCGACCCGCTCGTCGAGGCCGGCACCGCCGCGCCGCCGGCCGACCGCGCCGGCCACTTCCTCACCGTCCTGCCGAAGCCGGGGGTGATGGACCCGGTCGCCCAGACCGTCCTCGACGCCGCCCGGATGATCGGCCTCCCCGTGACCGCCGCCCGCACCTTCCGCCGGTACTTCGGCCCGCCGGAGGTGTCGTCCCCGGACCGCGACGTCCTGTTCCGCCGGGTGCTGGCGAACGACGCGATCGAGCAGGTCGTCGTCGGGCCGGTCCGGGCGGACCACCTCGGCGTCGGGTCCGCGTACACGTTCAAGCTCGTCACCGTGCCGCTCACGACGCTCGACGACGCGGCCCTCGTGAAACTCAGCAAAGACGGACTGCTCGCCCTCACCCTCGACGAGATGAGGGCGGTGCAGGCCCATTTCCGTGGCCTCGGCCGGGAGCCGACCGATTGCGAGCTGGAGACGATCGCCCAGACGTGGTCCGAGCACTGCTCGCACAAGACGCTCAAGGGCACGATTACCCTCCGCGACCGCGCCACCGGCGAGACGCGGACCTACCAGAACCTGCTGAAGGAGACCGTGTTCGCGGCGACGGAGACGATCCGCGAGAAGCTGGGGGCCGACGACTGGTGCGTCAGCGTGTTCGCGGACAACGCCGGGGTGGTGAAGTTCGACGCCGACCACCACCTCTGCTTCAAGGTCGAGACGCACAACCACCCGAGCGCGATCGAGCCCTACGGCGGCGCGAACACCGGCCTCGGCGGCGTCATCCGGGACGTCCTCGGGACCGGCCTCGGGGCCAAACCCATTTGCAACACCGACGTGTTCTGCTTCGCCCCGCCGGACTTCGACCCGGGTCGGCTGCCGCAGGGCGTGCTCCACCCGCGGCGCGTGATGCAGGGCGTCGTTGCCGGCGTCCGCGACTACGGCAACCGCATGGGCATCCCGACCGTGAACGGGGCGGTCCTGTTCGACGAGCGGTACCTGGCGAACCCGCTCGTGTTCTGCGGCACGGTCGGCCTGCTCCCGGCCGACAAGGCGTTCAAGAAGGTGAACCCCGGCGACCTGGTCGTCGCCGTCGGCGGGCGGACCGGGCGGGACGGGATCCACGGGGCGACGTTCTCCAGCCTCGAACTGACTCACGAGTCGGAGACGGTCAGCGGCGGGGCGGTGCAGATCGGGAACGCGATCACCGAGAAGAAGGTCGCCGACGTGCTGCTGCAGGCGCGCGACCGCGGGCTGTTCACGGCGGTCACCGACTGCGGGGCCGGCGGGTTCAGCTCGGCCGTCGGCGAGATGGGGGCCGACCTCGGGGCGACGGTCGACCTGGAGAAGGCCCCGCTGAAGTACGACGGGCTGAGCTACACGGAGGTCTGGATCAGCGAGTCGCAGGAGCGGATGGTGCTGGCGGTGCCGGCGGCGAAGTGGCCGGAGCTGCGGGCGCTGTGCGAGGCGGAGGACGTGGAGGCGGTCGCCCTCGGCACGTTCGAGCCGACCGGGCGGCTCAAGCTCGCCTACCACGGAAGCGTCGTCGCCGACCTCGACATGCACTTCCTGCACGAGGGTCGCCCGCGGCAGATGCGGAGTGCGGAGTGGGTGCCGGGCGAACCCGGAGCGTCGGCGACGGGGTGGGCTACCCCGTCGCCGACGCTCCGGGTTCGCCCGGACACACCGTCGGCCGCCCTCCTCGCCATCCTCGGCTCGCCGTCCGTCTGCTCGAAGGAGTGGGTAGTCCGTCAGTACGACCACGAGGTGCAGGGCGGCAGTGTCGTCAAGCCGCTGGTCGGGGTCGCGAACGACGGGCCGTCGGACGCGGCGGTGGTGATGCCGGTGCTCGGGTCGTGGGCCGGGGCGGCGGTCGGGTGCGGGGTCAACCCCCGCTACGCCGACCTCGACCCGTACCACATGGCCGCGGCCGCGATCGACGAGGCGGTGCGGAACGTCGTCGCCGTCGGGGCCGACCCGCGGCGGGTCGCCATCCTCGACAACTTCTGCTGGGGGAACGTGAACGACCCGGCGGTGCTCGGGGCGCTGGTCCGGACCGCCGAGGCGTGCCGGGACGTGGCGGTCGCGTTCGGCACCCCGTTCGTCAGCGGCAAGGACAGCCTGAACAACACCTACGCCGGCAAGGACGGCCGGCGGCTCGACATCCCGCACACGCTGCTCGTGTCCGCCCTCGGCCACGTCCCGGACGTGCGGACGTGCGTCACGATGGATCTCAAGGCCGCCGGGAACCATCTGTACCTGGTCGGCGAGACGCGGGACGAACTCGGCGGGTCGCACTTCCACCTCGTGACGGGGCAGGGCGGGGGCCACGTTCCGACGGTCGATCTCGGGACGGCCCCGCGGGTGTTCGCCGCCGTCCACGCCGCGATCGCCGGCGGGCACGTCCGGGCGTGCCACGACCTGAGCGAGGGCGGGCTGGCGGTCGCGGCCGCGGAGATGGCGTTCGCCGGCGGGGTCGGGGCCGACCTCACCGACCTCCCCGGCGACCTGCCGGACGCGGTGAAACTGTTCAGCGAGACGCCGACGCGGTTCCTGGTCGAGGTGGAGCCGGGCCGGGCGGCGGCGTTCGAGGCGTGCTTCGCCGGGCTGCCGCTGGGGAAGGTCGGGGTGACGGTGGCGGAGCCGCGGCTGCGGGTCGCCGGGGCCGGCGGCGAGTGGCTGGTCTGGGCGAAGCTGGCGGAGCTGAAGGAGGCGTGGCAGAGGCCGCTGCGGTGGTGACCGGGCGCGGTTTAGCCGCGACGCGGAGTCCTCGGAGCGGAGCGCGGAGGGCAACCGCGCTCCGCTCCGAGGACTCCGCGTCGCGGCTAAACTTGGGGCGGCGCCTTCAACCCGCCCCGGTCCCGTGCGAATAATGGTACCGGCGGGGCGCGTCCCGCCCCGTCCCCGGAGGGCCGTCATGTCCCGGTTCCTGCTCCCCGTCGGCGCCGCCCTGGCCCTCGGCCTGGTCCTGTCCGTCCCGGCCCCGCCGGCGGCCGCCGCCCCGCCGAAGGCCGAGGAGGAGTTGGTCGAGAAGGTGCGGAAGGCGATCGACAACGGGGTCCGGTACCTGAAGAAGCAGCAGACGGCCCAGGGGAACTGGGAGGGGGTGGTGCTCAACACCCTGGCCGACCTGGACGGCGGGACGACCGCCCTGGTCACCCTCGCCCTGCTGAACTGCGGGCTGACCAAGGACGACCCGGCGGTCGCCAAGGCCCTCGACTACCTCCGCAAGCTCCCGCCGAAGAAGACCTACGTCGTCGCCCTGTGCAACCTGGTGTACGCCGAGGCCCGGGAGCCGAAGGACGTGCCCCGGGTCCAGGCGAACGCCGACTGGCTGGTCAAGACCGGCCTCGGGTGGGCGGTCGACCCGGGGACCGGCCGGCCGACCGGCACCCTCCGCGGGTGGAGCTACCCGCAGAACGAGATGGGGGACAACTCGAACACCCAGTACGCCCTGCTCGGGCTGTACGCGGCCAAGCAGGCCGGGGCCAAGGTGCCGGAGGAGGCGTGGCGCGGGATCCAGGAGTTCTACACCCGCACCCAGTCGGCCGGGGGCGGGAACACCGGGTACTGGACGTACTACAACGACCGGCTCGGCGGGGACAACCCGAGCATCTCGATGACCGTCGCCGGGGTGTGCGGGCTCCTGATCGCCCGGATGGGGCTCGACGCCAGCACCCAGGAGTTGGACCCGGCGACCGGGGTGGCGAAGAAGTGCGGGGACTACGGGGACAAGCAGAACGCCGCCCTGGCCCGGGGGCTGAACTGGGTGGCCGACCACTTCACCTTCTCGTCGGCCAAGAGCACGTTCTACAACGTGTACGGGATCGAGCGGCTCGGGCGGCTGTCCGGGCGGCGGTTCCTCGGCACCCACGACTGGTACCGGGAGGGGTGCGAGATGCTGGTCAAGCTCCAGGAGCGGGGGACCGACGGGTCGATCGTCGGGGACGGGCGGAGCATCGACGGGTCGCCGAACATCGCCACCGCCTTCGCCCTGCTGTTCCTGTCCAAGGGGCGGACCCCGGTGCTGGTCAGCAAGTTCGCCTGGGGCGACTTCCAGGCGACCGGGCAGGGGACGGTCGAGGTCCCGCACCCGGACCACCGCCCGCCGGCGGACGCGGCCAACTGGAACCGGAAGCACAGCGACGCCCGGCACGTGGTCGAGTTCTCCGCCCGGGAGGTGTTCGGCAACGCCCCGCTCTCCTGGCAGGTGTACGACGCCCGCCGCCGGGACTTCTCGAACGACGCCCGGCCCGGCGGGAAGTCCGGGAAGGAGAAGGTCCTGGAGGAGGTCGGGCTGCTGCTCCAGTCCCCGGTCCTGTACCTGAACGGGCACGGCCCGCTCGTCCTCACCCCGGCCCAGGAGGAGATCCTCAAGACGTACGTCGAGGAGGGCGGGTTCGTGGTCGGGGAGGCGTGCTGCGGCGACCCGGTGTTCGCGAAGTCGTTCCGGTCGGTGATGGGCCGGCTGTTCCCGGACACCCCGTTCCGGAAGATGCCGCCGGAGCACGCCATCTGGCGGATGTTCCCCGGGGTGGTGCCGACCGACTTCCCGGACCTGGAAGTGCTCGACCGCGGGTGCCGGACGGTGGCGGTGTTCAGCCCGTCCCCGCTCGCCGGGTACTGGGAGGAAGCGAAGTACATGCCGGCGGACGGGCGGAACCCCAAGAACCGCGGGGAGAAGGCGTTCTGCCTGGCGCGGAACGTCGTCGCCTACGCCACCGGGATGGAGCTGCCGAAGCCGAAGCTGAGCCGGACGGTGATCGTGAAGGGGGCGGAGACCGGGGTGACCCGGAGCCACTTCAAGCCGGTCCAGCTGAAGATCGCCGGCGACCCGGAGCCGGCCCCGGGGGCGCTGAAGAACGTGATGGGGTACCTGCGGGACAACGCCCGGCTCGAGGTCGCCTTGAACAGCGCCGTCCTCCCGCCGTCCGACATCGACCAGCTGGGGAACTTCAAGTTCATGTACCTGCACGGGCGGAAGCCGCTGGCCCTGACGGACCAGGAGGTCGAGAACCTGCAGGCGAACCTGCAGACCGGCGGGATCCTGCTGGCGGACGCGGCGTGCGGCGGGTTCGACCAGTGGCAGGCGTTCGACAAGTCGTTCCGGGAGACCTGCGCGAAACTGTTCCCGGACCGGAAGCTGGAGCCGATCCTGCCGACCGCGAACGGGAAGGACGACCCGCTGTTCAAGGTGGCGGCCGACGCCGGGATCAACCTGGGCCGGGTGCGGTGCCGGCGGGAGCAGCCGGGCGGGAAGGGGGCGGAGCCGGAGATGCGGGACTACCCGGTCCACCTGGAGGGGATCAAGATCGACGGGCGGTGGGCGGTGGTGTACAGCAAGTACGACATCGGGTGCGCGATCGAGGGGCACAAGGCGGCCGACTGCCTCGGGCACGACAAGGACAGCGCGGTGCGGGTCGCGTCGGCGGTGGTGCTGTACTCGCTCAAGCGGTGACCACAGGTCTTGGTGGCACCGGCATTCCTGCCGGTGCCTCTTCCGCGCACCGGCAGGAATGCCGGTGCCACAGGGGCGGACCTCACACCCCCTTCGCCGGGGTGACCGTCAGCTTCACCTCCTTGCCGCCCCGGGCGACCACGACCGCCGCCTTCCGCCCCGGCTTCACCAGGCTCGCGGCGGTGAACGTGTCGGCGACCGAGTCGGTCCACCGGCCGTCGAGGGTCAGCAGCCGGTCGCCGGCCTTCAGCCCGGCGGCGGCCGCCGGCGACCCGGCCAGCACCTCGGTCACCTTCACCCCGGCGTCCTCGTCGTCGCCCGCCTTCTCGACGGCGAACCCCCACACCCCGGCCGGGGCCGCCACCCGCGGCTCCGGCTTCTTCCCGCCGCCCATCATCTTCTGCATCAGGGCCTGCATCACGTCGTCCGGGACGTACCCGTTCGGGGTGAACGTCAGCTCCTTCTTCTGGTAGTCCACCGTCGTCTTGTACCGGGCGAAGAACGGGAACCCGACGATCCCGTCGATCGGCCCGAGGGCCTTCGACATGGCCGTCACGGTCGGGTGGTCCATCACCATCACCGGCACCTTCTCCAACTTCACCCCGCCGAGTTCCAGGGTGTCCAGGGTCTTCGCCCCGCCCATCCCGAACAGCGGCATTGCCGGGGCGTCGCCCTTCTTCATCACCCCGGCGTCCTTCGCCAGCCGGTTGTTGATCAGGTTGGTCGGGGCGCCGGTGTCGAACACCAGCCGGTACGGCCCCTTCCCGTTCACCGTCACCTGGACGGCCATGTGCCGGGACGGGAGCAGCTCGAACGGCACCACCACCGGCTTCCCGTCCGCCTTCGCCCCGGCCGGCGGGGCCTGGGCCGGGGCCGCGGGGGCCAGGAACGCCAGCCCGGCCAGGAGCAGCGCCTTGTGCGTGGTCTTCATGGTCACAGCCCCCTCCCGAGTTCGACGGTGAGTTCCTTCGCCTTCCCGCCCCGCTTCACGGCGAACGTCAGCTTCGTCCCGACCCCGGCCTTGGCCAGCGCCGCGGCCAGCTCCTTGCTGCTCCCGACCTCGGCCGCCTTCACCGCCTCGATCACGTCCCCGGCCTCGAACCCGGCCTTCGCCGCCGGGCTGCCGGCCAGCACCTTCTTCACCACCACCGCCCCGTTCGCCTCCTCCGCCTCGACCCCGACGAACCCGCGGGGGACGACCTCGAAGTTCGGCTTCAGCCCGGTCAGGGCGGCGAGCATCTTGAGCATCGGCCCCATGCTCTGGATGTCGTCCCCGCCCTTGGCCTCGATCTTCATCGGGGCGGGCGGGTCAAAATCCGCCAGCTCCTCGAACGCCAGCTTGTCGGCGGTGAAGTCGTAGGACACCCGGAACTTCGCCAGCACGTTGTACCCGACCACCCCGTGCAGCTCGACCCCGGCCAGCCCCATCCCGTTCATCCCGTCGATCTGGACCAGGTCCTCGACCCGGGTCTTCACCTTGTCCAGCTTCACCCCGCCCTCGACCTCGAACGCCCCGAACGTCCCCCACCCCTGGTCGTCCACCTCCACCCCGGCCTTCTTCGCCACCGGCTTGGTGACGAACACGGCCGGGGCGCCGGTGTCCAGGATCAGGTTGAACGGCCCCTTCCCGTTGATCTTCGCCCGCACCAGGACGTGCTTGGTGTCGGTCAGCCGGTATGGGACCTCGTATGTCTTCGGGACCGCCTTTTCCGGCGGGCGGGCCGCGAGCAGGGGGGCGAGGCCCAGGCACAAGGCCAGGGCGGCGAGGCGTCTCATGGTTGCCTTTCGCGTGGTGTGGGAATGGTGAAGGATTGTACCCGGCGGCGGGGGGAAAAGTTTAGCGGGGCACAGAACGGCAGCACCGGCAGGAATGCCGGTGCCACGAGGATGCCCTCGTGGCACCGGCATTCCTGCCGGTGCTCCGCCGCTCGGCGGTCACTTCTTGTCCGGGTCGGTCCGGACGAGCCGCGGCCGCTCGGTGCCGGCGGGGGTGGCCCCCATGAACCCGAACAGCATCTCGTTCGTCGTCTCCTCCCCGAAGCTGATGTTCCGCGGCGGGTGGAACGGGTTGTGCGGGTTCTTGGCCGAGTTGTCGTACACCGCTTCGACGTCGAACCGGGTCCCGGCCTTCGCGGTAATCGGGTCCTTGAACCAGTACGTCTCCTGCCAGTTGTAGTCCCAGTCCTTGATGTCCACGAGGACGACCGGGTCCTTCCCCGGCGGGGTCATGGTCACCTTGATCTGCCGCCCGACCAGGTGCATGTGCGGGAGCACGCTGTGGACGGTCGCGTCCGCGGTCAGCCACGCCGACCCCTTCGCCTTGTACGCCGGGTCGTCCTTCGGGATCGAGTTGAAGAACGACAGCCCGCCGACGGTCAGCGTCACCCACGGCTTCTCCACCGGCTTCTTCGCGAAGTACACGCCGATCCGGGTGCGGTCGGATTCGGCCTTCCCGGTCCGGTGGTAGTGGACCTGGAGGACGACGTCCGCCCCCTTCGGCAGCAGCACCCCGGACCCGTCCGGGAACCGGGTCCCGCGCTGCCCCGGCGCCCACCCGCCGAACCCACCGATCTGCGGGACGCCGGGCTTCGCCTCGGCCGGGTTCGGCAGGAACCCGATCCCCATCCCGACCGAGTACCCCGGGCCGCGGTCCGGCTCGTCGGCCGCCTTCTTCCGGTCCTTCTCCTTCAGCTCCAGCTCACGGGCCTTGCCGGTGGTGTCGAAGAAGTTCAGGGCGTGGTGCACGACCGCGGCGTTCCCCGGCTTCACCTCGTAGGCGACGACGTACTTGTCCTCGGTCAGCCCGGTCGGCAGGACGAAGCACCGGAACAGGTCCTTCCCGCCGGCGGCGACGTGCATCTCCTCCGGCACGGTCAGGACCAGGTCCGGCTCGCCGAGCGCCCACCCCTCGGGGAACGCGGCCGGCGGCGGGGCGTCCTTCGGGTCGCCCTCCGGGCACCCGGCCTTGTCCCACGCGGCGAGGGTGTCGATCTCGCGGAGGGTGAGCGACCGGGCGTTGGCGAACGGCACCCCGGCCGCCGGCTTCCACGGCGGCATCTCCCGGCTGGCGGTGTAATGGACGACGTCCGCCGACCAGTTCTGGGCCTGCTTGTACGTCATCAGCGAGAACGGGCCGACCTCGCCGGGCCGGTGGCAGCTCTGGCAGTGCCGCTGCAGGATTGGGAGGACGTCCCGGTGGTAGGTGACGGCGGCGTTCGGGTCCGGCCGGGCGTCCTTCGCCAGCACGTGGCAGCCGACCGCGACGGTCGCCGGGACGGCCACGTCCTTGCCGGCCACCAGCGCCTCGACGGCGTTCCGCAGGTCGGTCTCGGTCACCCGCGGGTTCCGCTTCAGCCGGGCGTGCCAGGCGTTGTCCACCCGGCCGCGGTACCGGAGGACGGCGTTGTGGTCGAGGACGAACGCCTCGGGGGTGGTGGTCGCCTTGAACGCGTCGGCGGCGAGGAGCTTCGGGTCGGTCGTGACCGGGAACGGGAGTTTGAACTCCGCGACCCGCTTGGCGACCGCCGCCCGGTCGTCCTCGCCGGGGACGACGCCGACGACCGCCACGCCCTTGTCGGCGAACGCGGCGTGCAGTTCGGTCAGCGTCGTGGCGTAGGAGTTCGACACCGGGCAGTCGAACGACAGGAACACGACGACGGTGGCGGCCTTGCCGTGCAGGTCCTTGAGCGAGACCGGCTTGCCGTCGGGTCCGGTGAGGGTGACGTTCTCGACCGCCTTGTTCAGCTTGTCGGTGACCGGCTTCGGGTCGGCGGCCCGCCCGGCCCGTGGGTCGGCAGTCAGGAGCCATGCCCCGAGCAGGGCCAGGGCCGACGCGCCGACGAGGGAACCCGCCCGCACCATGTTCGCCTCCGGGAAGACCGCGAGAGAGGGTAAGTGAATTATACCCGCGGAGGGGGCGAGGGTTTCAGACCTCACCGAAGACTCACCCGGATCACACGGGGTCCGAGCCCGAGCGCGAGCGAGGGTCCGGCTCGACCCTCGCTCGCGCTCGAGCTCAGACCGGCTCGCCCTTGACGCCCCGCCGGCATCCCCGAAGATCGACCGTGCTCCCCGCCGGCGAGGACCCCCGTGCCACACGACGCGAGCCTGGAACCGGTCCTGCGGGCGGTGGAGCCGGCCGCCCGGCTCGTCCCGGAGCGCCACCTCCGCCGGGTCGTCCAGTTCCTCGCCGACCACGGCCGCAGCCTCCCCACCAACCCGGACTTCCCGTTCTGGGTGTCCCGCCCGGACCTCCTCGCCGCCGACGTCCTCCCGGCCTCCGCCGTCGCCGGAACCGAGCCGGACCTGCTCCTGCTGACCGACCCGGACGACCGGATGATCGAGCGGCTGCCCCGCGGGGAGCAGCTGCGCGTCTACTGGCGGGTACTGTACCGGGCGGCGGTGATGCGGGCGCTCGACCTCGGGTGGGAGGCCGGGGTGCTGGACCGGGCGGAGTGCGCCGACCGGCTGCGGGCGCTCGGGCCGGCGGCCGCCCGCGAGGTCCGGTCCGTGCTGGAGGCGGAACACCTCGCCGCCCCGGGCGCCGACGACCCGGCCGTGTTCCGCGCGTTCGCCGCCGTCTACCTCGACCTGTACGCGTTCGACCGGCACGCGGCCGAGGACTACTTCCCCTCCTTGCCGCACGGCCCGGCCGTCGCCGACTCGCTGGCCGAGGTGGTGGACGCCGCCGGGCTGCTGGCCCAGAGCCGGCCGGCCGGGGCCGCCGACCCGCACCCGCACCCCGAGGGCGACCCGTGGGCGGCCGACCACCCGCGGCCGGCCCCGCCCCCGGTGGCCCCGGCCGACCCCGGCGGGCTGCTCGGCCGGGCCCGGGAGGCGGAGGCGAAGGGGAACCACGTCCGGGCCGCGATCCTCCGGGCGCAGCTCGCGGCGGCCGACAACCGCGGGCTCGGCGAGACCGGGGCGCTGGCCGCCCTCGACAAGCTGGTCGCCGCCCTCGGGGGCCTGCTCGGGTGGGACGAGCCGACCCGGCGGGAGTGGCGGCAGGCGCTCGCCCCGCTGCTCGGGCCGGCCGCCGCCGGGGTGTGGCCGCGGGCCGCCCGCTGCCTGTACGAGCTGCAGAAGCTCCCCGCCGACCTCGGCCGGGAGGTGTACGCGGTCGACCTGCCGGAGTACCTCCGGACGCTCGGCCGGCGGCCGGTGAAGCGGCCGCTCCCCCGCGCCCGCCGGGTGCTCCTGCTGATGGGGCTGAAGCGGGCCCAGGCCCAGCTCCTCCGGGCCGACCTGCCGACCGCCGCCCACCTCCGCCTCGACCGCCTGTTCCACCACGAGACCCACAAGGCCGAGCACGAGATCCGGGCCGAGCTGACGCCGGTCGTCGCGGACGCCCTGGCCCGGGCCGGGCTGGCGCCCGCCACCACCGTCGAGGAGGTCGGGCGGGACAAGCTGGTGGCCGAGCTTCTGGACCGGGTGTGCGACCGCGGGTACCTGCGGTTCGGCGACCTGCGGGACGCGGTCGCCCGGAACCGGCTGAAGCTCCCGGACCTCCGCGGGCCGGTCGAGTTCGTCCGCGGGGACCCGCTGCTGCGGGCGGACGGGGAGCTGTCCGACGCGCTGGACGGGGTGTACCGGCGCGGCGAGTTCTACCTCCGGTGGCTGCAGCGCGGCAGCTCGCTGTTCTTCGCGAGCCCCGCCGGCCGGGCGCTGTTCCTGTACCTGCTGCTGCCGTTCGCCGGGGCGTTCATGACGGTGGTGTTCGCCCTGGAGATGGCGCACCTGGCGTCGGACGCCTACGCCTACGTGGCGAAGAAGGTCGGGCCGAAGCCGCCCCCGCCCGCCCCGGCGCCGGCCCCCGCGCCGGCCCCGGCCCCCCCGCCGGAACCCCCGGCCGGCGAGTGGGACGACTGGGACGACCCGGACGAGGCGAGCGTCGGCACCCCGCCGGTGATCGACGCGGCGGCCCGGGTGTTCACCCCCAGGCCCCCCGAGCCGAAGGCCGCGGGACACGGGTTCCACGTCCCGTGGTGGTGGGTCGGCGGGCTGACGGCGTTCTTGTTCCTGGTGCTGCACGCCCCGCCGTTCCGCCGGGCGGTGGTCGTCGCGCTCCGGTACGCCTGGCGGGCGGCCCGCGGGCTGCTGTGGGACCTGCCGGGCGCGGTGTGGCGGTCGGGCCCGGTCCGCCGGCTCCGGCTGAGCCGCCCGGTCCGGCTCCTGGCCCGGCACTTCTGGGTCCCGCTCTTGATCACCGCCCTGGCGTTCGGGGTGATGGTGCTCCTCGGGGTGCGCCCGCGGTTCCTCCTCCGGTGGGGGTGGGCGGTCTGGGCCGGGCTGACGGTGGCGTACAACACCCCGTGGGGGTGGGTGGCCCAGGACCGGCTGTCGGAGATGCTGTCCGACTGGTGGCGGGTGGTCCGGGTGAACCTGATCCCGGGCCTGGTCGCCACGGTCGTCGACTGGTGCCGGGCGCTGGCGAGCTGGGTCGAGCGGCAGTTGTACGCGGTGGACGAGCGGCTCCGGTTCCGGGGCGGGGACTCGGGCGGGTCGCTGGCGGCGAAGGCCGTCCTCGGGCTGCTGTGGTTCCCGGTCGCGTACCTGACCCGGTTCGCGTTCAACCTGCTGCTCGAGCCGCAGATCAACCCGGTGAAGCACTTCCCGGTGGTCACGGTGTCGCACAAGCTGCTGCTGCCGCTGGTCCCGTCGTTCGGCGCCGTGATCGCCGCCCAGACCGGGCTGGGGGAGTTGGAGGCGAACGGGTGGGCGTTCGGGATCATCGCCTGCATCCCCGGGGTGTTCGGGTTCATCGCCTGGGAGCTGCTGTCGAACTGGCAGCTGTACCGGGCGAACCGGGCGGCCGGGCTGCGGCCGGTGACCGTCGGGTCGCACGGGGAGTCGGTACGGGGGCTGCTGCGGCCCGGGTTCCACTCGGGGACGGTGCCGCGGCTGTTCCGGAAGCTGCGGCGGGCCGGGCCGGGGCGCGCCGGCCGGCTGCACCACGACCTGGAGCACGCGGCCGAGGGGGTGCGGCGGTTCGTCGAGCGGGAGCTGATCGACCTGCTGGACCGGACCCCGGCGTGGGGCGGGGTGCGGGTCGGGGTCGGGGCGGTGCGGTTCGGCAGCCAGCGGGTGACGGTCGAGTTGACCGCCCCGGGGCTCGGCGGCGACCCGTTCGCGCTCGGGCTGGAGAACGTCGGCGGGCGGATCGAGGCGGCGGTCGAGCAGGCCGGGTGGGCGGACAAGCTGACCGGGGAGCAGGCGGAGGTGTTCGTGGCGGCGCTGCGGGGCCTGCTGGACATGGCGGCGGCGGAGCGGGTGGGCGGGCGGGATCGGTCGGCGGACGCCGCCGGCGGGCCGGGGTTCGCGGACCTGGCCCGGACGGTCGGGTGGGCGGAGTGGGTCGGGCGGTGGGGGCCGGCGGGTGAGCCCGCCGGCCCGGGCCACGTCACGACCGACCGAAACATGAACTGACGTCGCGCGCCGGCGGTCGCTCCCCCGACACCGTCGCCCATCCTCCCGACGCGCCGCCGGGCGCGTTGGGAACCCCTTTTGCACATGTCCCCCCGTGCGGTCGTGGCGCCCCGCCGCGGCGCCGTCCGCCCGTCACCCCGCCCCCAGGGTCTCCATGACATACACCGAACCCGACCACGGCCGGGCCGTGAAGACGAGCCTGCCGGACTACGCCCGCAACCCCGGGATGCAGCCGCTCGCGACCTTCCTCGGGCTGTTCAGCGTCGGCCTCGGGCTGGCCGAGCTGCTGACCCCGAAGGCGGTCGAGCGGGTCAGCGGGGTGCACAGCCGCGGGCTCCTCCGGATGTACGGCCTGCGGGAGGTGGCGAGCGGGCTCGGCATCCTCCGGACCGACCGCCCGGCGTTCTGGCTGTGGGCCCGGGTGGCCGGCGACGTCGTCGACCTCGCCACCCTGGCGGCCGCGTACGCCGACGGGAACCTGGTGGACCGCCCGCGGGCGGTCCAGGCCGCCCTCGCCGTCGCCGGCGTCACCGCCCTGGACGTGGCCTGTGCGGTCGAGCACAGCCGCAACCCCGACTACCGCGGCACCGCCGCCTGACCCCACCCCGGCGGCAGGCCGGTAGGGTGGGCCGAGGTCCGCTTCGGGCCGAGTCCCACCCGCCCGCCCCGGTGGGACTCGCCGGCGAAGCGCCGGCTCGGCCCACCCTACCGCTCCCACGACCCAACACCCCAGGAGGCGGCGATGAAGGCGCTCGTCTGGCACGGGAAGAGCGACATCCGGTGCGACACGGTCCCGGACCCGAAGATCGAGGAGCCGACGGACGTGATCATCAAGGTCACGTCCACCTGCATCTGCGGGTCCGACCTGCACCTGTACGACCTGTACCTGCCGGCCATGAAGCCCGGCGACATCATGGGCCACGAGCCGATGGGCGAGGTGGTCGAGGTCGGCAGCCAGGTCACCAAGTTCAAGAAGGGGGACCGGGTCGTGGTCCCGTTCGACATCGCGTGCGGGGAGTGCTGGTTCTGCCAGCACCACCTCTACTCCTGCTGCGACAACACGAACCCGAACGCGAAGGCCGCCGAGCTGGCGATGGGGCACTCCCCGTGCGGGATGTACGGGTACAGCCACCTGCTCGGCGGGTACCCCGGGGGGCAGGCCGAGTACCTGCGGGTGGTGAAGGCGGAGGCCAACGCGGTCAAGGTGCCGGACGGGTTGCCGGACGAGCAGGTGGTGTTCCTGTCGGACATCTTCCCGACCGGGTACATGGCGGCCGAGAACTGCAACATCCACCCGGGGGACACGGTCGCGGTGTGGGGGTGCGGGCCGGTCGGGCAGTTCGCGATCCGCAGCGCCTGGATGCTCGGGGCCGGGCGGGTGGTCGCCATCGACCGGGTGCCGGAGCGGCTCCGGATGGCCGAGCAGGGGAAGGCGGAGACGATCGACTTCTCGAAGGAGAAGGTGTACGACCGGCTGCAGGAGATGACGAAGGGGCGGGGCCCGGACTCGTGCATCGACGCGGTCGGGGCGGAGGCCCACCAGACCGGGACGATCGACGCGGTGCTGGACAAGGCGAAGGCCCTGGTCGGGCTGACGACCGACCGGGCGCACGTCCTTCGGGAGGCGATCCTGTGCTGCCGGAAGGCCGGGACGGTGTCGATCCCGGGGGCGTACGTCGGGTTCCCGGACAAGATCCCGATGGGCGCGGCGATGAACAAGGCGCTGACGTTCCGGATGGGCCAGACGCACACCCAGCGGTACATGCGGCCGCTGATGGACCGGATCCGGAAGGGGGAGATCGACCCGTCGTTCGTGATCACCCACAGCCTGAAGCTGGAGGACGGCCCGGGGGCGTACCAGATCTTCCGGGACAAGCAGGACGAGTGCGTCAAGGTGGTGCTGAAGCCGTGACCCCGTCGGGGCCCGTTTAGCCGCGACCCGGAGTCCGCGGAGGGAGCGCGGCGTGTACCTCGCGCTCCCCTCCGCGGACTCCGGGTCGCGGCTAAACGGGACGGGTGGTTACCCCTTCGGCGGCAGCTCGATCTGCTCCGGCCCGGGCTTCGCGCTGGTCAGCGGCAGGGAGTCGCCGAACGCCTTCTGCTGCTCCGCAAGCAGCTTCGTCAACTCCTCCACCCTCGCCGCGTGCTTCGGGTCGCCGGCGAGGTCCGCCGTCTCGTCCGGGTCGGCCTTGAGGTCGAACAGTTGGGTGCGGTTGATGTGCGGGTAGCGGATCAGCTTCCACCCGTCCGTCCGCACCGACCGCTGGACCGACCGGTACGCCCCGAACACCGCGTCCCGCACCTTCTCCGCCTTGCCGGTCATCACCGGGACGAGCGACTTCCCCTCGACGCCGTCCGGCGGCTTGACCCCGCACAGGTCGCAGACCGTCGGGAAGATGTCGTACAGGTACGCGAAGGCATCGGACGTCTTCCCGGCCGGGACGCCGGGGCCGGCCACGATGAGCGGCGCCCGCATGCTGTGCTCGTACAGGCTCTGCTTCCCGAGCAGCCCGTGCGACCCGAGCGCCAGCCCGCTGTCGCTGGTGAAGATCACCAGCGTGCTCTTGTCGAACCCGCGGTCCTTCAGGGTCGCGCCGAGCCGCCCGACCTGGGTCGAGATGTAGGTGATCATCGCGTAGTAGTCGGCCAGTTCGCGGCGGACGTCGGCCTCCGGCCGCGGCCACCCGAGCAGCTTCTCGTCGCGGACCAGCAACTCGCCGTTGTCGAACGGGTGCTTCGGGAGGAAGTTCTTCGGCAGCTTCATCCGGGCCGGGTCGTACAGGCCCTTGGTGTCCGGGTGCGGGGTCCGCGGGTCGTGCGGGGCGGTGAACGTGACGTACAGGAAGAACGGCTTCTCCCCCCGGTACGCCTTGAGGAAGTCGACCGCGGCGTCCGCGAACAGCTTGGTCGAGTACTCGGTGCCGGTCTTGAGGTCGGCCTTCGGGTACTTCCCCTCGGGGTTGAACGCGTGGACCGGGACCTTGTTCTGGTCGCCCATCCCGCCGAAGAACACCGGCCCGCCGGCGTCGAAGCTGCGGGCGTAGCTCTCCGGGCCGTTGTGCCACTTGCCGACGCCGACCGCGTGGTACCCGGCCTTCCGGAACACCTCCGGCCAGGTCGGCACGCCCTTCAGTTGCTCGTTCACCCGGAACAGGCTGCGGCCGCTCAGGAACATTGCCCGGCTCGGGACGCACACCGCCGGCTGCATCGACCCCTGGCAGTAGGCGCGGGTAAACGCGGTGCCGCGGGCGACGAGGGCGTCGAGTTCCGGGGTGCGGATGTCCGGGTTGCCGAGGGCGGCGACGGTGTCCGCGCGCTGGTCGTCTGTGCAGACGAACACGACGTTCGGGCGGTCGGCCGCGGCCGCCGGCGCGGCGAGGAGTACGGAGAGGACGGCGAGGCGCATGGGTTGCTCCGGCGCTGAAAGCGGAACGCGGATGACGCGGATCTGAACACAGGATTTGTCCTGATCCTGCGTTTATCCGCGGGGCTTCATCCCGCGTCATCCGCGTTCCGCTTTCTCGTCCCCCAACTCCCACTTCCACGCGCCCATCTCGGCGAGGCGGGCGTGGTCGGTCAGGTCGAACTTCAGCGGGGTGACGCTGATGTACCCCTCGGCCAGCGCCTCCACGTCGGTCCCGGGGCGCGGGTCGGGGCACAGGAAGTCGGGGCTGGCCCAGAAGTACGTCCGCCCGCGCGGGTTCACCCGCCGGTCGAACTTCTCGGTGTACGGGGAGACGTTCTGCGGCAGCACCTTCACGCCCTTGATCGGGCCCCGCTCCAGCACCGGGATGTTCACGTTGAACAGCGTCCCGTCGGCCGGCTTCGTCGCCAGGATCTGCTCGACCACCCGCCGGGCGTACCGGGCGGCGGTCGCGTAGTCGTAGATCTTCTTGTCGTACTCCAGCGACACGGCGATCGCGGTGCGGCGGTAGAACGCCCCCTCGATCGCGGCCGCCACCGTCCCGGAGTACAGGACGTTGATGCCGGCGTTGCTCCCGGCGTTCATCCCGCTGACGATCACGTCCGGGGGGTCTGGGAGGAGTTCCAGGAGGGCGAGCTTGACGCAGTCGGCCGGCCGGCCCTCGACTGCCCACCCGATCAGCGTCGTCCCGTCGTCCTCGAACACCTCGCTGACCAGCAGCGGGTTGAGCAGGGTGACGGAGTGCCCGGCGGCGCTCTGCTCGGTCGCCGGGGCGACGACGGTCACGGTCCCGAGCTTCTGCAGCTCGGCCCGCAGCGCCCGCAGCCCGGGGGCGTAGATGCCGTCGTCGTTGGTGAGCAGGATCCGCATCGCCTCCGCCTCCGTCCGGGCTACCGTCATTCAACGGAAACGGCGGGCCGGCGGCGCGGGTGGCGCGGGGTGTGCCGGTCGTGCGGGGCGGGCCGGTGCGGGAACTTGACGGGCGACCCCCGGACCCGTATCAACAGTAGGAATTTGATCGTATCGTGAGCCGGAGGGTCGCCCGGTCCGCCGGTGGGGGACACCGTGGAACCGTCCATCTTCCTCGACTTCCATCTGCCGAACGCGCCGACCTGGTTCTACTTCTCGCTGATCCTCGCCGTGTCGCTGTTCGCCCGGTTCGCCCGCCCGCTCTCGCTCCGCAACCTCGACCTGCTGACGCTCTTCCTGTTCGGCCCCGGGTTCCTGATCCTCCTGGAGGCCCACGCCCGGGCGGACCGGGGCGAGCCGGTGGGTCGGCAACTGGCCCTCGGGTACGCGTGGCTGTTGGCAGCGTCGGCGTACTGGTTCGGCCGGTCGGTCCTCGACCTGGCGCTGGTCCGCCGGCCGGCGGCCGCCCCGAACCTGTCCACCGCCGGGATGGTGTGCCTGGGGCTGGCGCTGTTCGTGGGGCAGGCGTCGGTCGCGGTCCGGCGGACGGCCGACCCGGCCGAGGGGGTGCGGGTCGGGGCCCGGCCGGCCCCGCTGGAGAAGGTCGGGGACGGGGCGGCGGCGGTGGTCCGGCAGGCGCCGACCGAGGCGGTCGCGCGGGCCACCGGGGACGACCTGCGGTTCTGGGGCGAGCGGGCCCTGTGCATGCTGTGCCACGCGGCGGTCGTCGCCGGGCTGGTGCTGATCGGGGTGCGGCACTTCCAGGACCGGGTCGCCGGGATCGGGATGGGGACGCTGTACCTTCTGGTCCCGTACACCGCGTTCGAGGTCGGGCGGCAGCTGCACCACGTCTGGCCGGCCGCGTTCCTGGTGTGGGCGGTGTACTGCTACCGCCGGCCGGGGGTGGCCGGGTGGCTGCTCGGGCTGGCGGCCGGGACGAGCCTGTTCCCGCTGGTCCTGTTCCCGCTGTGGGTCGGGTTCTACGCCCGCCGCGGGGCCGGGCGGTTCGCCCTGTCGTTCCTGTCGGCGGCGGCGGCGAGCGTCCTGGCGACGGCCGCGGTCCTGTGGTGGGACGGGCGGCCGGGGGCCGGGCTCGGGTCGGTCCTGAGCCTGCCGGGGTGGCAGCCGTGGGGGGTGGCGGCGGCCGAGAGCCTGTGGACCGGGGTGCGGGCGGCGTACCGGCTGCCGGTGTTCGTCCTGTTCGTCGCCTTCCTGGTCGGGGTGACGGTGTGGCCGAGCCCGAAGAACCTGTCGCACCTGATCGCGCTGTCGGCGGCGCTCCTGGTCGGGGTCCAGTTCTGGCACGCCGACCGCGGCGGGATGTACGTCTTGTGGTACCTGCCGCTGCTGCTGCTGATGACGTTCCGCCCGAACCTGGCGGCCGCCGAGCCGCCGGCGGCGGAGGCCGGGGCCGGGGTGGTGGCCCGGCTGGCCGTGGTGGTGCTGCGGCAGTTCCGGCCGGCCCGCCCCGACCCGCCGAAGGAACTGGCCGTCTGACCGGTCTTTACCCCCGACCCGGGCCGATGCTACCGTCCGTCACCCAACGGCGGAGGAACGGCATGGCGGCCCGGTGGCAGGTCGGTCTCGGCGTGGCGGCGGCGGCGGTGGTGGCGGCCGGCCCGCTGGTGTACGCGGCGCACCGCCAGACCCACCTGCGGAACCTGCGGGTGGTCGAGGACGGCGCGGTCTACCGGAGCGGGCAGCTGACCCCCGCCGGGCTGGAGCAGGTCGTCCGCGAGAAGCGGATCAGGACGGTGGTGAGCCTGCGGGCGGCGCGGGTGAAGGGGGACGGCAACCCGGACGAGTGGGAGGAGCGGTTCTGCGCCGCCCGCGGGCTCAGGCACGCCCGGATCGTGCCGCGGGTGTGGGGGGCGGACGAGGCCGGCGAGGTGCCGGCGGACGAGGCGGTGGCCGAGTTCCTGCGGGTCGCCGACGACCGGTCTAACTACCCGCTGCTGGTCCACTGCTTCGCCGGCGTCCACCGGACCGGGACGATGTGCGCGGTCTACCGGATGGAGTTCCACCGCTGGCCGGCCGACCGGGCGGTCGACGAGATGCGGCGGAACGGGTTCGACCCGCTGGACATGCAGCAGCACATCGAGGGGTACCTGCGGGGGTACGTGCCGCGGTGGCAGGCGGGCGGCGGGTCGGTAAAGTGAACCCGGGCGGCCGGGCGGGTGTCCGGTCGTCGCCGCGAGGGTGGCGGAACTGGTAGACGCAACAGATTTAGGTTCTGTCGGGGGCAACCCCGTGGGGGTTCGAGTCCCCCCCTTCGCACTCGCCGGGATGGGACGGTTAGCGACGCTTCGCAGAAGCGTCCGCGATACGACCGCGGACGCTTCTGCGAAGCGTCGCTAACCGTTGGGGATCGGCACCAGCAACTCCCCGCGTGCCACCGTCACCGCCCGCCCGGTCAGCCGCACCCGGCCGCCGTCCCGGGTCACCCGCACCACCCCGCCGCGCTCCGACGCCTGGTACCCGACCATCTCGGCCTTCCCGAGCTTCTCGCCCCACCACTCCGACAGGCAGCAGTGCGCCGACCCGGTCACCGGGTCCTCGTCCACGCCGGCCGCCGGGGCGAAGAACCGCGACACGAAGTCGTACCGCCCATCGTCCGCCCGCGCCGTGACGATCACCCCGCGGCACTCCACCCCGGCGAGCTTACGGAAGTCCGGCCGCAGCCCGCGCACCTCCGCCTCGCCCGCCACCTCCACGAGGTAGTCGGACCGGTTGTGCCCGAACGCGGCGGCGGTCGCCCCGAGGGCGTCGAGTAACCCCGGCGGCGCGTCGCACGGGGTCGCGGGCTTCGCCGGGAAGTCCAGCTCGACCTCGCCGGTCGGCAGCGGGGCCGCCGTCAGCTCCCCGCTGCGGGTCGCGAACCGGAGCGCCTCGCGCGGGGCGGTCTCGGCTTCCCACAGAGCGTGCGCCGCCGCGAGGGTGGCGTGCCCGCACAGGTCCACCTCGACCTTCGGCGTGAACCACCGCAGGTCGAACTCGGCCCCGGCGCGGCGGACCACGAACGCCGTCTCGGACAGGTTCATCTCCCGGGCGACGAGCTGCAGCCAGTCGTCGGCCGGCCAGCGGGTGAGCACGCACACCGCCGCCGGGTTGCCGGCGAACGGGCGGTCGGTGAACGCGTCGACGACGGTCAGCGGGGCCATGTCACTCCTTCCCGAGCGGCTTGAAGAACTCGGCCTGCTTCCCGCCGAGCGTCAGCTTCTTCCCGTCCTTGACGTCGGTGTGGAGGACGACCCGGCGGAACCGGCCGGTGTCGTCGAACGACCCGAACCCGACGAACCCGGCCCCGAGCGTCTTGTCCTCGGCCTTCAGGACCGGGGTCTTGAGGTCGTCGAAGTACACCTCGATCAGCCCGGTGCTCGCCCGCCGCACTAGCCGGACCGTGTGCCACGTGTCCGCCTTCCACGTCACCCCCTTCTTCTGCGGCTCCAGCAGGTTCTTCCGGGCGGCGTTGTTGACGACGAAGACGTTGTGGGCGTTCGCGTCCGGGGCCGGGGCGAGGTGGGCGTAGTAGTACTTCTCCGGCGACTCGAACCCGAAGAAGACGCACAGGTCCTGGTGCCCGTAGGTCTCGGTCGTGGACATCAGCTCGACGTCCATCACGAAGTCGGTGAGCGGGGCCTTCAGCAGGGCGATGTGGACCGGGGAGCGGTGTTTGGGGGTGTAGGTGCTCTTGTACGTCTTCCGGTCGTACTCCAGCCGCAGGAACTCGCCCCCGGCCTCGTCCGCCACGAACTTCCAGACCGCCGGGTCGCTGACGGCGAGCAGGCCGCCGAACGGCTTGCCGTCGATGTGCTTGGTGCCCTTCTCGGTCAGCGGGATGTCGAGCCGCACGCCGTTGGCCCAGTCCGGGACGCCGTCGGCGGCCGGGGCGGGGGCCGCGGCGCACAGGGCGGCGAGGCCGATCAGGGGGAGGGTACGCATCGGGGGGCACCTCGGGGTGTTGCGGAACCTTTACGCGGGCCGCCCGAGTAGACTACACTCTTCCGGGGCGGTCAACTCTCGGCGGAGGCTCGCATCCATGTCGGCCCGCTCACTGGTCGGGATCGCGGTCGCCGGGTCGGCCGCGGTCGGCCTCGCCTTCTACACCCCGTGGGCCGAACCGGCCGGGGACGCGGCCAAGGCGCCGGCCCGGAAGCCGCTGACCGCGTCGAAGGTCACCGGGTCGCCGGAGCCGCCCTCGCCGTTCAAGGCCGCCCGCGTCTTCCCGGACGTCACCTTCAAGCACCCGCTGCTGATCGCCCGCTGCCCCGGCACCGACCGCCTGTTCGTCGGCGAGCGGGAAGGCAAGCTGTTCTCGGTCAAGCCCGGCCCGGGCGCGAAGGCCGAGCCGTTCTTCGACCTCCCGAAGGAGTTCCAGACGCTCGACCGGCACCCGGACGCCGGCCGCGTCCACGAGCTGTACGGCCTCGCCTTCCACCCGAAGTTCGAGGAGAACCGGTACTGCTACGTGTTCTACACGCTCCGCGCCAAGGACCCGAAGGTGCACAAGCTGCCGGACGGGTCCCGGCTGTCCCGGTTCACCGTCACCAAGGCCGACCCGCCGCGGGTCGACCCGGCGAGCGAGGAGATCTTACTCACCTGCCTGCAGGGCGGGCACAACGGCGGGGACCTGCACTTCGGCCCCGACGGCTACCTGTACGTCTCCACCGGCGACTCCGCCAACCCGAACCCGCCGGACCCGCTCGGCACCGGCCAGGACTGCTCCGACCTGCTGTCCTCCATCCTGCGGATCGACGTGGACCGCGCCGACCCCGGGCTGAAGTATGCCGTCCCGAAGGACAACCCGTTCGTCGGGGTGAAGGACGTGCGGCCCGAGATCTGGTCGTACGGGTACCGTAACCCGTGGCGGATGAGCTTCGACCGGCAGACCGGCGACCTGTGGGTCGGGGACGTCGGGTGGGAGCTGTGGGAAACTGTCCACAAGGTGGAGAAGGGGTCGAACGGCGGGTGGAGCATCGTCGAGGGCCGGCAGCCGATCAAGGCCGCCCAGAAGATCGGCCCCACGCCGATCCTGCCGCCGGCGATCGAGCTGCCGCACACCATCGCGGCGAGCGTCACCGGCGGGTACGTGTACCGCGGGAAGAAGTTCCCGGAACTCGTCGGGGCGTACGTGTTCGGCGACTGGGAGACCCGGCGGGTGTGGGCCGCCCGGTTCGACGGCGGCCGGCTGAAGGAGATGCCGGAGGTGATGAAGCCGTCGGTCCGGGTGGTGGCGTTCGGGGAGGACAACGCCGGCGAACTCTACTTCCTCGACTTCGACACCGGGGCGATGTACACCCTGGAGCGGAACGACGCGGCCGGGGCGAACAGCAACTTCCCGCGGAAGCTCAGCGACACCGGCCTTTTCACCGCCGACCTCGCCCCGGCCGACGGGCTGATCCCGTTCCGGCCGAACGCCGCGCAGTGGCAGGACGGCGCAACCAGCGAGCATTACGCCGCGTTCCCCGGCACCGGCAGCATGAGCCTGTTCGAGAAGCCGCGGCCGCTCCCGGGGCAGGTCCACTGGCACGACTTCCGGGCGCAGTTCCCGAAGGACACGGTGCTGGTCAAGACGCTCTCCCTGCCCGCGGCGGACGGGAAGCCGCGGCGCGTCGAGACGCAGCTCTTGCACCACGACGGGGAGGACTGGCGCGGGTACACCTACGCCTGGCGCGACGACGGGACGGACGCCGACCTCGTCCCGGCGGACGGGGCCGAGAAGGTGCTGAAGGTCGCCGACCCGGTCCACCCCGGCGGCGCCCGCGAGCAGGTGTGGACGTTCCACAGCCGGACGCAGTGTCTGACCTGCCACAACGCCTGGGCGGAGTACGCGCTGGCGTTCAACCCGGCCCAACTGAACGGCCCCGGCGCGGGCCGGCACGGCGGGCCGAACCAGCTCGTCCGGTTCATGGCCGAGGGGATCGTCCGCCGCGTCGCCCCGGACGACAAGCCGCTGCCGCCGTGGGGCGACGCGGAGGCGGCGAAGCAGCAGTCGCTGGTCGACGCGGCGCACCCCGGCGACCTCGACCGCCGGGCCCGCAGCTACCTGCACGCGAACTGCGCCCACTGCCACCGGTTCGGCGGGGGCGGCGGGGGGGTCGTGCTCGAACTCGAAGCGTTCCGCGAGCTGAAGGACACGCACACGCTCGACGCCGCCCCGCGGCAGGGCGACTTCGGGCTGCCCGACGCGAAGCTGATCGCCCCCGGCGACCCGCACCGCAGCGTCCTGTACTACCGGATGGCGAAGTTCGGCCGCGGGCGGATGCCGCACCTCGGGTCGGAGCACCCGGACCCGCTCGCCCTCGACCTGTTCGACACCTGGCTGCGGTCGCTCGCCAAGCCGCCGGCCGCGCCGGTGCCGCCGCCGGCGAACTCGGACGGGTTGGCCGACGGGCTGAAGTCGGTCGGGGCCGCGCTGCCGTTCGCCCGGGCGTTCCCGCGGCCGGAGTTCGGGCCGGCGCGCGGGGCGGTCGTAGCCGCCGTCGGGAAGCTGGAGCCGGGCGCGGTCCGGGACCTGTTCGACGGGTACCTGCCGCCGGACCCGAAGGGGCGGAAGCTCGGGGCGGCCCCGCGGCCGGCGGCGATCCTGGGGCTGACCGGCGACGCGGCCCGCGGCGAGGCGCTGTTCTTCGCGAAGGAGGCGAAGTGCGCGACGTGTCACAAGGTCGGTGACCGGGGGGTGTCGGTCGGGCCGGATTTTACCGCGATCGGCAAAACGCGGACGAAGGCCGAACTGCTGGAGGGGTTGTTGCAGCCCTCGGCGCGGGTCGAGCCGCAGTTCGCCGCGTACCTAGTGCGCACGAAGGACGAGAAGGCGGTGACCGGGCTGATGGTGCGGCGCGACGAGAAGGGGGTGGTGGTGCGGGACGCGGAGAACAAGGAGCACGCGTTCGCGGCGGCGGACGTGGAGTCGGTGGCGCCGTCCCGGCTGTCGCTGATGCCGGACGGGTTGGTCGCCGGGTGGACGGCGCAGGAGGCGGCGGACGTGATCGAGTACCTGGCGACGAGGAAGTGACCCCGTGATCCGCCCCGCGACCCCCGCCGACGTCCCGGACGTCGCCCGGCTCATCCGCGAACTGGCCGAGTACGAGCGCCTCCTCGACCACGTGGTGCTCCGCGAGGCCGACCTGCGCGACCACCTGTTCGGGCCGCGGCCGTTCGCCGAGGTGCTGTTGGCGGAGGACGGCGGCGCGGTCGCCGGGTTCGCCCTGTTCTTCCACAACTACTCGACGTTCGCCGGCAAGCCGGGCCTCTACCTCGAAGACCTGTTCGTCCGCCCGGGGTGCCGCGGGAAGGGGTACGGCAAGGCGCTGCTGGTCGCGCTGGCGAAGCTGGCGGTGGAACGCGGGTGCGGGCGGGTGGAGTGGTCGGTGCTGAACTGGAACGAGCCGGCGATCCGGTTCTACGAGTCGGTCGGAGCGAAGCCGATGAGCGAGTGGACCGGGTACCGGCTGGCGGGCGACGCGCTGGCGAAACTCGGGGCGGAAGTTTAGCCGCGACGCGGAGTCCTCGGAGCGGAGCGCGGGTGTCGCGCTCCGCTCCGAGGACTCCGCGTCGCGGCTAAACGAGGCGCGGCACCCGGATCGTCCCGTCGTGCAGGGCCGACGCGACCAGCACCGCGTCCGCCCCGGCGTTCCCGAGCCGGTCCACGTCGGCCCACCCCTTCACCCCGCCCCCGGCGATCAACTCGACCCCCGGGAACTCGTCCCGGATCGCCCGCAGCACGTCTTCGGTCCCGCACCCGCTGCCCGTGCCGACCCGCGCCAGGTCGAGCACGATTAGGGTGCGGACGCCCATCTCGACGACGACCCGTGCCAGTCCGACCGCGTCCCGGTCGTCTGCGACGCCCCAAGCCTCCCAATTCCCGAGCAGCCGACCCGCCTTCAGGTCGATGGAGAAGGCAACCGACTGACCCCCGGCGAACGCCAACGCCTCGGTCAGGTGGCGGGGTTCCGACGCGGTCTCCAGCCCGACCACCGGCCGGACGTTCGGCAGGTCCGGCAGCAGGGACGCCGGGCGGAGGTCGTTGATCCCGACGTCCACCCAGATCGGGTTCGTGAAGTCGCGGAACAGCCCCGCCACCCGCGGCGACACCCCGACCCCGCCGCGGATGGCGTCGAGGTCGGCGACGTAGAACTCGGCCGCCCCGGCGAGGCGGAGCAGGTTGACCGCGACCTGCGTCGGGTGGGTCGACCGCATCATCCGGCTGTCGACCGGCCGGTACTCGTCCCGCCGCCCGCCGACCGCCCGGACGACCGCCCCGCCCATCACGTCGAGGACGGGGACGAGCCGGGGGGTGGGGCGTTTCTCGGCCATCGGTCGGAAGATTCCGGCGGGTCGGGTTGGCCGTTGCGCGGCCGGGGTTTATACTACTCGTTCCGAGTCCGCCCCGGCCCGCGCCGGGGTTGGTCGGGCTGTTGCCCCAGAAACCGGGTTGGGGGCATTTCCTCTCTCGTACCGGAGGGTCTACCACCTCATGCGACACGCCAGCGTGACCGGTGCCGACTCCTCGAAGGGGGTCGCGTGGCACTCGTAGACGTCAAAGTCCTGCTCGAAGCCGGCGTCCACTACGGCCACCGGGCCAGCAAGTGGAACCCGAAGATGCGGCCGTACATCTACGGCAAGCGGAACCTGATCCACATCATCGACCTCCGGGAAACCGTCCGCGGGCTGCTCCGCGCGTACAAGTACCTGTCGCAGGTCGTGGCCCGGGGCGGGCTGGTGATGTTCGTCGGGACCAAGCGGCAGGCCAAGGAGATCGTCGAGCGGGAGGCCGGGCGGGCCGGGATGCCGTTCGTGTCCGAGCGGTGGCTCGGCGGCACCCTGACCAACTACCGGACGATCCGCAACCGGCTGAAGCGGCTGCAGGAGCTGGAGGCGATGTGGCTCCCGGCCGGGGCGAACCCGGCGAAGGAAGACCTGAACGGGTACATCGCCGGGCTGATGACCGAGGCCGGCAAGCTGGACCCGGCGAACGCCCCCGAGATGTCGGACATCCGGACGCACTCGAAGAAGATGATCTCGCACCTGAGCCGCGAGCTGCTGAAGATCCGGCGGAACCTGATGGGCATCCGGGACATGATCAAGCTCCCGGACGCGCTGGTCATCGTCGGCCCGAACAAGGAGCACATCGCGGTCAAGGAGGCGAAGCGGATGGGGGTGACCACCATCGCGCTCATCGACACCGACAGCGACCCGGACCCGGTCGACCTGCCGATCCCCGGGAACGACGACAGCATCCGGTCGATCGAGGTGGTGCTGGCGAAGCTGGCCGACGCCTGCCTGGAGGGCCGGGCCGCCCTGCCGCCGGAGCAGCAGGGGATGATCAAGCCGCGGCAGCCGGCCGCCCGCCCGGCCCCCGCCCCGACCCCGGCCGCGGCGCCGGCCCCGGTCGGGGAGGCGAACCCGGCCCCCGCCCCGGCTGTCAGCTAAGTCGGTCTCGAGCTTCGAGTTCAAGGTTTCGAGCCGCGAAACCCGGCCCCCTCCCGTCATGCCGGCGGGCAGGGGGTTCATAGCTTGAACCTCGGCACAGGGAACGCGAACCGGAGAAGGACATGGCGACGGTCACCCCGCAGATGGTGAAGCAGCTCCGCGAACGGACCGACCAGCCGATGGGGCTGTGCAAGCAGGCCCTCGACCAGAACGGCGGGGACATGGATAAGGCGGTGGACTGGCTGCGGAGCCAGAACAAGAACATGGGTGTCAAGCGCGAGGGGAACGAGACCGCCGAGGGCCGGATCGGGGCGTTCTTCGACAACGCCGCCAAGACCGCCGCCCTGGTCGAGATGCGGTGCGAGTCCGCCCCGTCGGCGAAGAGCGACCAGTTCATCGCCCTGGCCAACGACCTCGCCAAGTTCGCCGCCACCAGCAAGGCCGGCGACGTCCCGGCGATGCTGGTCGAGCCGCTCGGCAAGGGGACCGTCCAGGACCGGATCAACGACGTGGTCGGCGTGATCCGGGAGAAGATGGTGCTCCACCGGTTCCGCAAGCTGGAGGGCGGCGTGTACGGCGCGTACGTCCACCACGACGGGACGGTCGGGGTGGTGGTCGAGTGCGAGGGCACCGGCAAGCCGAATGACGAGTTGCTGAAGGACGTGGCCGCCCACGTCGCCGCCCTGAACCCGCCGTACGCGACGATCGCCGAGGTCCCGGCCGACGTGATGGCCAAGGAGGAGGGCCTGGTGAAGGCCGAGATGGACGCCGACCCGAAGAACGCCGGGAAGCCGGCCAACATCCTGGAGAAGATCGCCGGCGGGAAGCTCCGGACCCGGCTGGCCGAGGTCGTGCTGACCGAGCAGCCGATGGCGAACGCGGCGAAGTACCCGAACACCTCGGTCGGGGCGGCCCTGCAGAAGGCGGGGCTGGCCCCGGTCCGGGTCGTCCGGTTCAAGGTCGGGGCCGTGGCCCTGTAACCCTCACCCATTCATCCGACGGGACCATACCGATGCCCCACACCGCGAGCGCCTGGAAGCGGCTCCGCAAGACCGAGAAGCGGCGGCGGCAGAACCGCGCGGCCGCCAAGAAGATCAAGCTCCAGCGGCGCGAGGCCGACACCGCCATCAAGGGCGGGGACGCCGCGGCGGCCGCGGCCGCGTTCAAGGACACCCAGGCGGTGCTCGACCGGGCCGGGGCGAAGGGGTACATCCACCCGAACAAGGCCGCCCGGCTGAAGTCGCGGCTCGTGAAGCGGATGCGGGCCGCCGCGGCCGCCCCGCCGAAGGCCGACGCCGCGAAGAAGTGATCGAGTGTGGTCCGCTCGCTCCGCGAGCGGTTCGGCGACGACCGTGCGGGGCATCCGCTTCGCACCCCGAGCCGCTCGGCTCTTCCGCTCGCGGAGCGAGCGGACCACACTCGGCGACCGGTCAGACGTGCAACTCCGCCGTCATCCCGCCGGCCCCGGCGTACCGCTTCCGCACCGGCTCGACGTGGTCCGCCAGGAACTCGTCCACCTGCTCCGGCGCCCGGCCGACGTACTGCCGCGGGTCGAGCGTCGCGGCGAAGTCCACCTTCCCGAACGCCGGCTCCGCCTTCAGCCGGTCGAACAGCTCCGCCGCACTCCCGGTCCCGTCCTTGACCCGCGCCGTCACCGCGTGGCTGTGCGTCCGCACCAGCTCGTGAACCTCCTGCCGGTCGCCGCCGGCTTGCACCGCCGCCATCATCAGGTTCTCGGTGGCGACGTACGGCAGGTAGTCGCGGACGTTCCGGGCCACCACCTCGCGGTTCACTGCCAGCCCGCGCGCCAGGTTCAGGGCGATCCGCAGCACCGCGTCGGCGGCCAGGAACGCCTGCGGGAGGTACAGCCGCCGGCACGCGCTGTCGTCGAGGGTGCGTTCGAGCCACTGCGTCGCGGCGGTGTCCGCGGCCGTGGCGGGTAGCCCCATCAGGAAGCGGGCCAGCGAGCACATTCGCTCCGCGCGCATCGGGTTCCGCTTGTACGCCATCGCGCTCGACCCGACCTGATCCGCCTCGAACGGCTCGTCCACCTCCTGCCGGTGGGCGAGCAGCCGCAGGTCGGTGCCCCACTTGTGGGCCGACTGGGCGAGGCCGCCGAGGGCGTCGAGCACCTGGGAGTCGATCTTCCGCGGGTACGTCTGCCCGGTGACCGGCACCACCCGGCCGAACCCGGCCTTCCGGGCGACGAGGCGGTCGAGCTTTTTCACCTTATCGTGGTCGCCGCGGAACAGCGCCAGGAAGCTCGCCTGCGTCCCGGTCGTCCCCTTCGCCCCGCGGAACGGCAGCTCGTCCCGCCGCCGCTCCAGTTCCTGCAGGTCGAGGACGAGGTCGTACAGCCACAGGCACGCCCGCTTCCCGACGGTCGTCAACTGGGCCGGCTGGAAGTGCGTGAACCCGAGCGTCGGCTCGACCTTCCACGCCGCGGCGAACCGGCCGAGGGCGTCGATGACCGCGGCGAGCGTCTCGCACACCTGGTGCAGGCTCTCCCGCATCAGGATCAGGTCGGCGTTGTCGGTGACGAAGCAGGAGGTGGCGCCGAGGTGGATGATGTCGCGGGCGGCCGGGGCGGCCTCGGCGAACGTCTCGATGTGGGCCATCACGTCGTGCCGCTTCTTCCGCTCCCACTCGGCGGCCCGGGCCAGGTCGACGTCGTCGAGGTGGGCGCGGAGTTCGGCCAACTGCTCCGGGCGGACGCGGGGCGACACCCCGTCGTCGGCCGGCAACCCGAGTTCGGCTTGCGCCTCGGCGAGGGCGAGCCAGAGCCGCCGCCACGTCCGGATCTTGCGGGCCGGCCCCCACCGCTCGCTCATCGCCTTCGAGGCGTACCGGCCGATCAGCGGGTTGTCGTACACGTCGGGCGGGGTGGTCATCTTGAATGTTTCCGGCGAACCCGGAGCGTCGGCGACGGGGTAACGCCCCCAACCCCGTCGCCGACGCTCCGGGTTCGCCAACAGGTGCGACACGCCCCGCATTTTAGACTTTCGACCCGGCACGGGGAGCCGGGCGGCGGCACGCCGGCGGTCTGTCGGGTAGGGTAGGTGACAGGAAGCCCGGCCGCGCCGGGCGCCGGTAAGGAGTACCGACCATGCTGACGACGTGGCTGCCGCGGCTCGGGACCGCGGCCCTGGCGGTCGCCCTGTGGGCCGGGTTCGGGTCGAACGCCTCGGCGGCCGACGAGCCGCCGCTGACCCGGTTCCACTACTACCCGTACTACTACTACCCGCACAGCTACTGGCCGCAGAACAGCCCGCAGTGGCCGGAGCCGAAGGGGCACCCGTACGTCCGCCCGCCGGCGTACCAGGCGTACCCGCCGTTCCGCGAGCCGGGCTGGCGGTACGAGCTGTTCACCCCGATGAAGTACTACCGCGGGAACCACTTCTGGCTGGACCAGTTCTGACCCGCCCGTGAGCTACACTCCCCGGTGTCCGCCACCGGGGGGTTCGCGCGTGAGCCGCCTCCGCTTCGCCTCCTCCGCCGCCGTCACGCTCGCCGGGCTGGCCGCGACCTCGGCGTGGGTGGCGCACGGCCGCGGGGTGGCGGTCACCGACCTGCCGCAGGACTACGCGTCGGCCCGGGCGTGGCTCGCCGGCGAACCCGCCTACGCCCCGCTCGCCGACCTCCAGCCGCGGGCCGGGCTGCCGGCGCCCGACCCGTCGGTGATGGTCCGGGCCAACCCGCACCCGCCGGTCGCCGTCCTCCTCACCGCCCCCTACGCCCCCCTCGACTTCGGCGCCGCCCTGGCGGCGGTGCGGTGGACGCAGCTCGCCGCCCTCGCCCTGGCCTGGGCGGCGTGCTTCGAGCTGTTCCGCCCGGCCGTGTCGCCGTGGGCGTGGGCCGCCGCCGGCGGGGCGTGGGGGCTGTGGTGCCCGGTGTGGCAGGGGCTCGCCTGGGCCCAACCGGTCGGGCTGCTCGCGCTGGGGACGGTGGCCGTCTGGGCGCTGGCCCGGGCCGAGCGGGCGTTCGCGTTCGGGGTGGTGCTGGCCGCCCTCACCCTGGTCCGGCCGTTCGCCGCCGTCCACGTCGTGCTGGCGTGCGGGTGGACGGGGCGCAAAATGGCGCTCGCGGCGGCCGGGCTGGCCGCCGGCGGGGCGGTCCCGTTCGCCCTCCTCGGCGTCACCCCGTGGGAGTGGTACCGGCTGGCGTCCGACGCCGGCGGGTACGTGTCGTGGTGCGGGTCCGTCCCGGGGGTGCTGGGCCTCGGGCCGAGGGGCGGGCAACTGCTGTACGCGGCCGCGGCCGCGGTGCTGGCCGGGCTGCGGTGGCGGGGGGCCGGGACCGACGCGGTGGCGGCCCTCGCCGCGGTCACGGCGATGCTGGCCTACCCGCTGGCGTGGTTTCAGTACGACGTGACCCTGATCCCGGTCGTGGCGTGGGTGCTGGCCGGCGGGAACCGGGCGGCGGTGTGGGGGGCGGCGGCGTACCTGGCGCTGCGGGTGGTGCCGGACATGACGCCGGCGGCGGGCGGGCGGGGGGTCGCGGAGCTGCTGGCCCGGAACAAGGACTGGCTGCAGGTGCTGGCGCGGGGGGTACTGCTGGCGGCGGCGGGCGCGGCCGGGCGGGCGGCCGCCCGGGTCAGTGCGAGTGGACCTTCTTGAAGTGCTCGGCGATCTTCTCCATCATCACGTGCCACCCGCAGTCGTGGCACGGCGGGGCGGTCTGGTAGCACTTCGGGCAGTACAGCGGACCGCCGTGCAGGAACTGCCTCACCCGCTCCCGGTCGGCCGGCGGGGCCGCCTCCACCGACATCGGGAACGTGACGGTCGTCTTGCACTTCTCGCACGACCGGGTGTTGGCGCCGGCGATCACCCCGGCGAAGTGGTCGTGGATGCCCTTGTCCACCACCCCGCTGCCGGTGCAGAGCGGGCAGGTCATCCCGAACTGGGCGATGATCGCCTTGCGGATGAACTCGCTCTTGTTCGGCAGGGCGTCCAGGAACCGCGCCAGGTCGTCCTCGACCTTGAACGCCACGATCTGCGACTTCTGCGGCTTCTTGTCGGCTTTCCGGGCCATGACGGCTCCCGGGGTGGCGGGCTCAACAGTTAACCCATCGTATGCCCGAGTCCGGGAGGTCGCAAGCGGAACGGGTCGGCCGGCGCCGCGGAAACGAACGGACCCGGCCGTACCGACGGCCGGGTCCGTTGGCCGGTCAGGAAGGACTCACTTGTCCTTCTTCTTCCCGCCCTTCATCATCACCTCGGTGATCTCGCCCTTGTCGGACTTGATCTCGAACTTCATGCCCTTCGCCTTGTCGCTGCTCATCCGCTTGACCGCGTCCTCCATCTTCACGTCGGTGCTCTTGCCGTCCTTGTCGGTCATCGAGAACTTGGTCTTGTCGGTCAGCTTGTAGGTCTTCTCGGCGTCGCCCTCCTTGACGGTCACCTCCTTCGTCTTCTCGTCGAACTTGACGAGGGTGACCTCGGCGGCCAGGACGATGCCGGCCATGAACAGCATCGCGGCGAGGGAGAGTAGCAGCTTGCGCATCGCGGGACACTCCGGAGGGGCGGGCGGTATCACGCTCCGCGGCGGCGACGTGCCGGGCGGGTCATGATCGAACCTGGGGTGGGCGAGTCGGTAGACGGCGGGACGGCCCCGCGGTATTCAACAGTCGGCCCGGGCGGGGGTCAATGAGCGGCCGGAAGTTTTTCCGGACATCCCGTCCGGCCCGGGCCGGCTGTCGCCCGGGGCCGGGCATGGTATCATCAACCCGCCCCCGCGCCACCGGTTCCGCCACCCCAACGGAAATCCCGATGCCTCCCGCCACCTCCGCGCGCCTCGCCCTCGCCGCCCTCCTCGGGCTGGCCGGGCTGGTCGGCTCCGCGGCCCGGCCGCCGGCGCGGGAGGAAGAAGACCCCAAGGGCGCGGTGAAGAAGCGGGTCGTCGTGGACGACGGCCCGGAGGTCGGGAAGGGCACCCCGGCCGCCCCGGTCGGGACCGCCCCGGACGCCCGGCTCGACGAACTCGCCCGGGCCGCGGACGAGGCGCGCACTCCCGAACTGAAGGCGTTCTTCGCCAAGCACGTCGTCCCGTTCGACCGCGTCACCGACCCGTCCGGGACGTACCGGGTCAAGCCGGTCCCGTTCCGCCGGGCGGAGTTCGGCGGGGCGGAGAACATCACCGTCGTCCCCCTCGACGCGGCCAACCGCCCCCAGCCGGACAAGGGGGTCGCGGTGGCCGGGGTCCGCGCGGTGGAGCACTTCGAGGGGATCGCGGTCGCCGAGGCGGACGCCCTGCTGAAGGGGAAGGCCGAGCCGGCGGCCGCGGCCGACCACCTCCTCGCCGCCGAGAAGTTGCTCGCCGCGGCCCTGCGGTTCCACGACTTCGCCCGGGAGCGGCAGCTCCGCAGGGGGAAGACGTGGGACGAGGTCCGCGACCCGCTGGCAGCCAAGCTCCGCGAGGTGCGCCTGGGACACCTCCGGGCGGCGGTCGCGGCGAACGACCCGGCCCGGGTGCGGGACGCCGGCACCCGGCTCATGGCCGCCTACCCGAAGGACGCGGAGGTGGTCGCCGCCGTGGGGGCGACGCGGGTGGCCGAGGCGGACCGGCTGCTCGGGTCGGCCAGCCACGCCGACCACCTGCGGGCGAAGGACCTGCTCGACGAGTTCGAGGCCCGGTCCCCCGGGGCCGGGGGCGAGGCCGCGGCCGCCCTGCGGGTCAAGCTCCGTGACATGGCGGCCAAGGCGTTCGCCCGGGCGAGGGAGAAGAAGGCGGCCGGCGACCTGACCACCGCCCGGGACGAGCTGACCCGGGCCGCCGCCCTCGACCCGTCCGTCGAGGGGGTCCGCGACCTCCAGCGGGAGCTGCGGGTCGGGTACCCGATCCTCCGGGTCGGGGTCCGCCAGTTCCCGGCCCAGATGTCCCCGGCGACGGCGGTCCTCGACAGCGAGAAGCAGGCGGTCGAGCTGCTGTTCGAGGGGCTGCTGGAGGAGGTGCCGGAGGCGAACGGGTCGGTCCGGTACCGCCCCGGGTTCGCCGCCGCCCCGCCGGCGGTGGTGCCGGGCGGCCGCGAGTTCCTGCTCCGGGCGTACGACCGGGACCCGACCGGCCGGCCCGGGTTCGACACCGACGACCTGATCGGCACCGTCCGGCTGCTGTCCGCCCGCCCGGACACCTGGGCCGCGTACCCGCTCCCGTGGCTCGCCGGGCTGCCGGAGCAGCGGGACGCCGGCGCCGTCCGGGTGCCGTTCGCGCTGGGCCACCCGGACCCGCGGGCCGCCCTCACCTTCAAGGTGCTGCCCGCCCGGTGGCTGGCCGAGAACGGGAAGCCGGCCGACGACCCCGGGTTCGCCGAGCGGCCGTACGGGACCGGGCCGTTCCGCCTCCAGCCGACCGCCCAGCCGACCGCCCAGCCGGCCGGCGCCCGGGAGGCGGTGTTCGTGGACAACCCGGGGTACGGGCGGTGGCGGGACCGGACCGGGCTGCCGCAGCTCCGCGAGGTCCGGCTGGTCGAACTCGGGAAGCGGGACCCGGTGGAGGAGTTCCGGGCCGACCGGCTGCACCTGCTGACCGACGTGCCGACGGCCGACCTGGACAAGTTCGCGGCGCTGGGCGGGCGGGTGCGGGTGGAGACGGCGGCGGCGAACCGGCGGGTCCACGTGCTGGCGGTGAACCACCGCCGGGCGCACCTGCAGAGCAAGGCGCTGCGGCAGGGGCTGAGCATGGCGGTCGACCGGGAGGCGATCCTGGCGGCGGTGTTCCGGGACGGCAAGGAGAAGTACAAGGACTACCATCGGGCGATGACCGGGCCGTACCCGCCGGGGTCGTGGGCCGGCCCGAAGGCGGCCGGCCCGCTGACCGACGTTAACCTCGCGGTGGACCGGCTGAACAAGTACCTGGCGGGCGGCGCCCCGAAGACCGACCTGGAGCTGGCGTACCCGGACGACGACGCCCGGGCGGAGGAGGCGTGCCGGCGGATCAAGGCGCAGGTGGAGGGGCTAACCAAGGACGCCCCGGCCGACCGGCGGCTGGTCGTCAACCTGCTGCGGCTGCCGCCCCGGGAGCTGCTGACGCGGGTGCAGGACGAGCACCGGTACGACCTGGCGTACGTCCCGCTCGACTACCCGGACGACTGGCACCCGTTCGCGCTGGGGGCGATGCTGGACCCGGCGGCCGCCGGGCGGGGCGGGCGGAACTGGTTCGGGTTCCTCCAGCGGGGCGCGAACCCGGACGCCGAGGACCTGCGGCTCGGCCAACTGCTGACCGAGCTGCGCGGGTACCGGGACTTCGCCGGGCAGTTGGCCCCGCGGGCACGGGAGGCGGGGAAGCTGTTCAACGACTGCGTCCCGTTCGTCCCGCTGTGGCAGCTCGACCGGCACACCGTCTCCCACAGCGGGCTGAAGGTGTTCGTGGACGACGCGGGCGGGCCGGTCGGCCCCGGGGTGCTGAACCCGACGACGCTGTTCCAGGGCGTCGCCCGGTGGCGGCTGGAGTGACCCCGGGCGGGGCCGGACGCTTCTGCGAAGCGTCGCTAACCACCGCGGTTAGCGACGCTTCGCAGAAGCGTCCCTTGGATTTCCCGCCCGGCGGCGTAGTCGCCCCGCCGGGCGGCCGCTATCATACCCGTTCTCTGTGAACTGTCGGAGTTTCGAGGGGGAGCCGTGGCCGTTCGTATCCGGATGAAGCAGATGGGCCGGACCCACCGGCACTACTACCGCATCGTCGCCATCGACGCCCGCCAGCCGCGGGACGGGAAGGTGATCGAGGAGCTGGGCAGCTACGACCCGCACGTCGCCGACAAGGACAAGCGGGTGACGCTCCGCCCGGCCCGGATCAAGTACTGGCAGAGCGTCGGGGCCAAGCCGTCCGAGCACTGCGCGGCGATCTTCAAGAAGTTCATGACGAAGTGGGAGGAGGTCGAGGCCCGGGACGCGGCCGCGGCCGCCGAGGAGGCGGCGAAGAAGGCCGCCGGGCAGCCGGCCGCCCCGGCGACCGCCTGACACATAGCCCCGGGCTTGCCCGGGGTCCGCCGTGCGGTGACCCGTGGGACGGACGATCCGGTTCGACGTGCTGACGCTGTTCCCGGGGATTTTCGACGGCTACCTCGGGCAGAGCCTGCTGGCCGACGCGATCGCCGCCGGGCTGGTCCAGGTCCACACCTGGAACATCCGCGACTGGACGGAGAACAAGCACCAGCGGGTGGACGACCGGCCGTTCGGCGGCGGCCCCGGGATGGTGCTGGCGGCCCAGCCGGTGGTGGACGGCGTCGAGGCGGTGCGGGCGAAGGCCGACCCGCCGGGTCGGCTGGTGATGCTGACCCCGGCCGGCGAGCGGCTGACGCAGCGGGCGGTGGAGGCGCTGGCGGCGGAACCCCGGGTGCTGCTCCTGTGCGGCCGGTACGAGGGGTTCGACGACCGCGTCCGGCAGGTCCTGGCCCCTTGGGAACTCTCGGTCGGGGACTTCGTCTGCAACGGCGGCGAGGTCCCGGCGATGGTGGTCATCGATGCGGTGATCCGGCTCATCCCCGGCGTCCTCGGCGACGAGCAGAGCGCGGCCGACGAGTCGCACAGCGAACCCGGCCGGGTCGAGTACCCGCAGTTCACCCGCCCCCGGACCTTCCGCGGGCTAGAGGTCCCCGAGGTCCTGCTCGGCGGCAACCACAAGGCCGTCGCCGACTGGCGGCGGGAGCAGTCCGAGCGGCGGACCCGCGAACGGAACAACCCGAACACGTAGGGCCGGCCCCGCCGGCCGGCGTTCACGAGGGGCGGCCGGGCCGCCCGGAAAGACAAGGTGCGGCGATGCTCAAGCCACTACTCGGTTTGGTCGAGCGGGGCGGCCTGAAGGCCGACGTGCCGGACTTCCGCATCGGGGACACGGTGGAGGTCCACCAGAAGATCCTCGACGGGCAGAAGGAGCGGATCCAGAAGTTCGAGGGCGCCGTGATCGCCCGGCACAACGGCGGGGTGCGGGAGACGTTCACCGTCCGCCGGCTGGTGCAGGGGGAGGGGGTCGAGCGGATCTTCCCGGTCCACTCCCCGCGGATCGCCCGGATCGTGGTCCTGAAGGCCGGGTCGGTCCGGCGGGCGAAGCTGTACTACCTCCGGGACCGGGTCGGGAAGGCGACCAAGATCAAGGACGACGCCAAGCGGCAGGGCCGGATCGACGCCGACCTGAAGGCGGCGGCCGAGGCCGCCTCCAAGGCCGCGCAGGCGGCCGCGGCCAAGGCGACCGCCGCCGGCGAGATGTCGAAGACCGCCCAGAAGAAGAAGGCCAAGAAGGAGGCCGAGGCGGCCAAGAAGAAGTGACCGTGGCCGGCACCCCGCCACCCGCCGCCCCGCCGGAGGGCCGGTTCACCCGGTGGCCGTGGTGGCGGCGGTGGTTCGGCCGGCGGAGCGAGCGGGCGGCCGCGACCTACCTCCGGAAGCTCCGCTACCACGTCCTCGCCGCGAACGTGTCCGACCCGGCCGGCGAACTCGACCTCCTCGCCCTCGACGGCGACGCCCTGGTGGTCGTGGAGGTCCGCTCGACCGCGTCGGACCGGCCGGGGGCCGCGGACGACACCGCCGCCTCGGTGGACCTCCGCAAGCAGCGGAAGATCACCGGGGCGGCGTTGCGCTTCCTGGCCGCCCGCCGCCTGCTCGGCAAGGTCGCCGTCCGGTTCGACGTCCTCGTCCTCTGCTGGCCGCCGGCCGCCCGCGAACCCGCCGTCCGCCACGTCCGTCATGCCTTCGAGGCGACCGACCGGTTCCAGATGTTCTCGTAGGGTGGGCCGAGGTCCGCTTCGGACCGAGTCCCACCACTCCCCCGCCGCGGTGGGACTCGCCGGCGAAGCGCCGGCGAGTCCCACCCTACCAGGTGACACGCATGTCCGCGTTCCCGCCGGTCGAGGAGCAGTTGGCGGCCGTCCTCCGCGGGGCGGCGCAGGTCGAGACGCGGGACGAACTCCGGAAGAAGCTCGAGCGCAGCCGCGCGACCGGCAAACCGCTGCGGATCAAGTACGGCATCGACCCGACCGGGTTCGACGTCCACCTGGGCCACACCGTGCCGCTGCGGAAGCTGCGACAGTTCCAGGAACTCGGCCACACCCCGGTACTCATCATCGGGACGGCGACGGCGGCGGTCGGCGACCCGAGCGGCCGCGACGCGAGCCGGCAGGGGCTGACCCCGGAGCAGATCGAGAAGAACGCCGGCACCTACCTGACGCAGATCGCCAAGGTGATCGACGTGTCGCGGGCGGAGGTGCGGCCGAACGGCGAGTGGTTCGGCAAGTGGGGGTTCGCGGACGTGCTGCGGCTGCTCGGCCAGACGACGGTGCAGCGGATGGTCGAGCGGGACGACTTCACGAAGCGGATGCGGGCCGGCACCGCGATCCACCTGCACGAGTGCCTGTACCCGCTGATGCAGGGGTGGGACTCGGTGGAGATCAGGGCGGACGTGGAGCTGGGCGGGACGGAGCAGCTGTACAACCTGATGGTCGGCCGCGACCTGCAGCGCGGGGCCGGGCAGGAGCCGCAGGTGTGCCTGACCATGCCGATCCTCCGCGGCCTCGACGGCGAGAAGAAGATGGGCAAGAGCCTGAACAACTACATCGGGCTGGCGGAGTCGGCCAGGGAGATGTTCGAGAAGGCGATGAGCATTCCCGACGCGTACCAGGTCAAGGACGAGTCGGGCAACGTCGTCGAAACCTACGAGGTGATGCGGGAGTGGTTCGAACTCCTCACCGACCTGCCGGCCGTGGACGTCGGCCGGCTCATGTCGGGTCACCCGATGGAGGCGAAGAAGGCGCTCGCCGGGGAGATCGTCAGGTTCTACCACGGGACCGAAGCGGCCGGGGTTGCCCGAAAGGACTGGGAGGACCAGTTCTCGAAGGGGCGTGACCCCGACACGATCAACGAGGTGACCGTACTGGCGGCGAAGCTCAAGGACGGGGCGATGTCGGCGGTGGATCTGATCGCCGAGGCGAAGCTGGCGGCGAGCAAGGGCGAGGCGCGGCGGAAGATCGAGGAGGGGGCGTTCAACTACGGCCCGGACCGCACCAGGGTGACCGACGTCAAGGCGACGGTGCCGGTCGCCGACGGCCTCGTGATCCGGCTCGGGCGGAAGATCCTGAGGGTGCGGCTCGGCTGAGCGAGTCGGCCACAAAAGGGAACGCGGATGACGCGGGATGAGACCCAGCGGACGGGCGCGGATCAGAACAAATCTCTGGTCCTGATCCGGCGTTGATCCGCGTGCCTCGATCCCGCGTCGTCCGCGTTCCGGTTTCTCGGCCGCCCTCGCGTGGTCACCACCCGGTCGGGTCGACGGGGTTGCCGTCCGCCTTCCGGGCGAGCAGCGACAGGACGCTCGCCGGGACGGCGAACGACCAGTGCTGCACCGACCCGTCCGCCATCACCGCGTTCAGACCGGACGGGTGCGCCGACCCGAACCGCAGCGGGTACCCGCCCCCGGTCACCGCCTCGGCGTCCGCGTCCCGGACCGGGGCGAACCGGGCGCTCCGCTGGATGCTCGCGTTCGTCCCCAGCATGTACCCGGCGTCGTTCGAGTCGAACGTGGTGTTCGTCGGCGGGGTGTAGAACCGCGGCGGGACCGACTTCTCGCTCGCCAACAGCGTGCTCGACAGCCCGTCCGTCACCCGGGTGAGCGGGACCGACGCGAACTGCTTGTTGATGCTCACCCCGGCCACCGCCGGGTTCAAGGAGCCGGTGTACCCGCCGCGGACGATCGCGGTGCTGCTGTACCCGTCCGGGTTGCCCTCGACGAACGCCACCCGGGCGGCCGTGTCCCATACCCCGCTCCGGGCCTCCGGCCAGTTGATCGAGTCCGGCATGATGCTCCCGACCTCGGACCAGTGGGCGACGGCGTAGTCGTTCAGCCCGATCCGCCGGTCCCCGGCGGCGTTCTGCGGGCGGGTGGTCGGCGGCCGCCGGGCCGGACAGAAGTACGGCCCCGGGGTCAGGAACTCCAGCTCGACCTGCGTCGCCCGCTGGTACGCCGCCCCCTGCTCCAGGTACGGCAGGATCTGGTAGAAGATCCCCCACGACTGCCACTGCGGCCCGCCGGCCGGGGCCGGCTGCCCGTCCACCAGCCGCCGCCCGCTCACCCCCGAGTCCCCGGTCGTCGGCAGGTACAGGAAGGTGTCGTGGTACGTGTGGCAGGCCAGCCCGATCTGCTTCAGGTTGTTCCCACACTTGATCCGGGCGGCCGCGGCCCGCACCTTCTGCACCGCCGGGAGGAGCAGCCCGATCAGGACGGCGATGATGGCGATGACGACCAGCAGCTCGATCAGCGTGAACCCCGACCGGGGCCGCGGCGAGGGGGGCATGGGACGACTCCGGGGAAGCCGGGCCGCCGCGGAGGGCGGCCCCTACGATCCGATGTTCGGTAGGGGCCGCCCTCCGCGGCGGCCCGCGACATTCACTTCGGTCCGCCGGCCAGCAGCGCCTCCAGCTCGGCCTCCGTCACGGACTCGACCTTCGCGTTGAGGTACACCACCGCCCGCCGCGGGCCGGACGCCTCGTACGCCACGACCGGCCCGCCCTTCGGACTCAGCCCGCCGATCCCGAGGCCGTACACCACCCCGAACGGCTCCCCGGTCCGCGGCGACACCAGCGCCTCGGCCGGGTTCTTCGGGTCCAGCCCGTGCGCGGACGCGATGTCGGGCTGGACGCCCTTCAGGTACCGGCGGAACTCCGCCTCGCCGGCCGGCCCGGCCCCCTTCTGCCTCGGCGAGGCGGCGCAGTCGACGTACAGGTTGGCGAGGGCCCGGAGGCGGGCGGCGGTCGCCGGGTCGACCTCGCCCGACCCGCACCCGGCGGCGGGCGCGACGAGCAGGCCGATCCAGACGGCGACCCGGGGGCGGGGCATGGCGGGAGGGTCCGCGGCGGGCGGTGGGGTGGGTGTGTCGAAGTTACCCCGCCCCGGGCCCGGCCGCAACCGCGAACTACTTCTTCCCGGCCGGCGGCATCAGGTCCATCGCGGCCAGGCTCATCGTCCGGACGCCGGTCCGGATGCTCGGCTCCGGCAGCGGGGCGTAGGCGTCGGTGTGCATCCCCGGCAGCGGAGCCGCCCCCGGCTTCTGCGCCGCCTCGTACTTCTCCTTGGACACCGTGCCCAGGAAGTACATGAAGATCGGCGTCTTCCCCTCGGCGAACCGGCCGAAGTCCTCCGCACCCATGATCGGCCGGCGGTCGCGGACGTTGTCCGCCCCGAGCGCGTCCCGGAACACCGCCCCGCACCGCTTGGCGAGCGGCACGTCGTTCAGAGTCGGCGGGGTGTACTGCTCCAGGTTGACCACCACCTCCGGGTCCGGCGCCCGGGCCGACGCGGCCGCCGCCCGCACCATCCGGTCGATCGCCTTCAGCACATGGTCCCGCACCTCCGTCCGCGTCGTCCGCACCGTCAGCTGCAACCGCACCTCGTTCGGGATGATGTTGTGCTTCGTCCCGCCGTGGACCGAGCCGACGGTCACCACGCACGGGTCGATCGGGTTCACCTCCCGGCTCACGATCGTCTGCAGGTCGAGGATGATCCGGGCGGCGAGGACGATCGGGTCGACCGTCTGGTGCGGGGCCGCCCCGTGCCCGCCCTTGCCCTTCACCACCACGTCGATCGTGTCCGACGCGGCCAGCGCCAGCCCCTCCGAGTACGACACGGTCCCGGCGGGGGCGAGCGGGTCGGCGTGCAGGGCCAGCGCGAAGTCCGGCTTCGGGAACCGCTTGTACAGCCCGTCGTCGAGCATCATCCGGGCCCCGGCGATCACTTCCTCTGCCGGCTGGGCGATGAGCACGACGGTCCCGGACCACGACGCCTTCTCGGCCGCCAGCACCGCCGCGGTGCCGACCCAGCAGGTCATGTGGACGTCGTGCCCGCAGGCGTGCATCACCCCGACCTCGTTCCCGGCCTTGTCCTTCGCCCGCACCGTGCTCGCGTACGGCAGGCCGGTCTGCTCGACGACCGGCAGGGCGTCCATGTCCGTGCGGACGAGCACCACCGGCCCCGGCCCGTTCTTCAGCACCGCCACCACCCCGTTCCCGCCGACCTTCTCGGTCACCTCGTACCCGAGTTTCCGCACCTCCGCTGCGAGCCGGGCGGCGGTCTTCGTCTCCATTAAGGAGAGTTCCGGGTTCGCGTGGAGGTGTTGGTAGAGCGCGGACAAGTCTTTGACGTGCGCGTCGAGGTACTTGTCCGCCCGCGCGAGTCGGTCGCGGGCGCCGGCGGGCACGTCGGCAGGTTCCGCATGGCCCGATTCCGTGACGCAGAAACCGGCGCAAGTCGCAACGGTGATTGCGGATGCGGCGAACAATCGCACGGGTTGCCCCCTAGCGCGAGGATCTGACGGCGGTCGGGTCGGGGATTTAGAGAAACCCTGACTTCGGACCTCAATCCGCCACATCCCCGGCCGTATATTGGGATAGCCGATCCGTCGGAGCCCGTCTGTTACCGTCCCGCACCAACGGCTGCCGGCCGGAAGACGCCGGGCGTCCTCTGTTTCCCCTGAGACACCCATGGCAACCAAGACACTGACCGTCAAGCAGCGGAAGTCGATTTTCAGCGCCCTGGTCGAGACCCAGGACCAGGGCGTGGCGGTGGCCGAGTCGAAGGCCAAGGTGGCCGGCGAGTACCACCTGACCCGCGAGCAGTTGGACCTGATCGAGAAGGAGGGGGTGGAGAAGGACTGGCCGCCCCTGACGTGAGCGCGACCGTTTAGCCGCGACGCGGAGTCCTCGGAGCGGAGCGCGGGTTACATCCCGCGCTCCGCTCCGAGGACTCCGCGTCGCGGCTAAACGGTGGGGTGGAAGCGCGCGGCGGGTTCCACCTCCGCGCCGAACGTCCGGGCCAGGTTCTCCCGCGACAGCATCTCCGCCGGCGGCCCCTGGCACCGGATCACGCCGTCCCGCAGGCACAGCACGTGGTCGGCGTGCGCCCGCACCATGTTCAGGTCGTGCGACACCAGCAGCACCGTCAGCCCCGTCTCCCGGTTCAGCCGGCGGATCAGCTCGTAGAACCCCCGCTGGTCCTTGAAGTCGATCCCGGCCGCCGGCTCGTCCAGGAGCAACAGTTCCGGCGACGGCTCCAGCGCCAGGGACAGCAGCACCCGCTGCAACTGCCCGCCGGACAGCCCGTCCACCGGCCGCCGCTCGATCCCCGGCATGCCGACCCGGGCGAGCAGCGCCGCGGCCCGCGCCCGCACCCGCCGCGACACCCCGAAGAACAGCGGCCGGGACGACAGGGACAGGGCGAACAGGTCGAGGACGGTGAGCGGCAGGCGGGCGTCGAGGGTGAGCCGCTGCGGGACGTACCCGACGTGCTCCGGCCGCGGCCGGGAGTGGTCGTGGCCGCAGTGGAAGGCGATCCGCCCGCGGTACGGGTACTCCCCGACCACCGCCCGGAGCAGGGTCGTCTTCCCGGACCCGTTCAGCCCGATGACGGCGGTCACCTTGCCGCGCTCGACGTCGGCCGTCACCCGGCGGAGGACCGGGTGGCCGCCGAGGTCGACCGACAGGTCGCGGACGGCGACCAGCGGCGGGGGCGGGAGGGCCGGGAGGGGCGTCATCGCATCGCGCCCGCCAGGGCGTCCAGGTTCGCCCGCATCCGCTCCTCGTACCACGCCGCGGTCAGCTGCTCCGCCGTCGCCGTCTCCAGCGGGTCGAGCTGGACCAGCACCGCGTCGTCGACCCCCTTGTGCTTCAGCGTCTTCACCAGCTCTTTGCCGGCGCCCGAGGTCGCGTACTGCGGCTCGGCACAGATCACCCGGACCGGCGGGCTCCCGGAGCAAAGGGCGATCAGCCGCTTCAGGTGCTTGTCGTTCGGCTCGGTCCCGGGGACCTGCTGGACGACGCCGACGACGTCGAGGTTGAAGTCGTGGGCGAAGTACGCCATCGAGTCGTGGAAGGTGACGAGCCGGCGGTCCTTCTTGTCCTTCAGCCGCTCCAGCCCGTCGGCCTTGAGGGCGCGGAGCTTGGCGACGTACTCGGCGGCCCGACGCTTGTAACCTTCGGCGTGGGCCGGGTCGGCGGCCGTCAACTCGTCGCGGATCGCGTCGACCAGGAACGCCGCCGTGTCCGGGCCGAGCCAGACGTGCGGGTCGGTGCCGTGGTCGTGGTGGTCGTCGCCGGCCCCGTGGTCGTGGTGGCAGACCCCCTCGCGCAGGCACTTCTCGGGGACGCGGCCGCCGAGTTCGGCGACCTTCAGGTTCGCGTTCCCGCTCGCCTTCTTGATCCGCTGCGGCTTGTCGCCCTCCAGCCCGAGGCCGTTGACCAGGAACAGGTCGGCCCGGCGGAGCAGGTTCGCGTCCCGGTCGGTCGGCTGGAAGTGGTGCGGGCCGCCGCCGGCGGCGGGCAGCAGGCGGACGACCGCGTCGTCCCCGGCGACGTTCACGGCGAAGCTGTAGAGCGGGGCGAACGAGACGACCACCTTGGGCCCGGGCTTGTCCGCCGGCCACCCGTCGTCGGCCGGTCCGCCGCAGCCCGCGACGCCGACCGCCAAGCCGACCCCCGCGGCGAGCAGGGCGACCCCGCCCGCGGCGACCCGCCGCCATCCGCCGTCTGCCCGGGACATCGCTCGTCCCCCCCGCGGGTGTGGGATAACTTCGTAAAACCGAAGTGGATTGTATCCCACGCCGGCAGACGTGGCAAGACGACTGAAAAGTAGCAGGCACACTCCGTGTGCCGTCCGCTTTTCGGCACCGACCGCTACGGACGGCACACGGAGTGTGCCTGCTACTTTCAAGACACCGGCTCACGCCGGGAGTGACACGTTCAGCTCGCGGGCGGCCTTGCCGATCAGCTCCCAGGTGCCGTCCGGGACGGCGATCCCGTCCGCCAGCCGCTTGGCCTTCGCCGCCCGCTCCGGGTCCCCGGGCAGGGTGATGGCCGGCACCCCGGCGGCCGTCGGGCACGACCGGACGTACTCCGTCAGCCCGTCGGTCTCGCACAGGAAGTGGTCGGTCCCGCCGAACTTGGCCGGGTCGAACAGGACGAACACGGCGGCGTTCCCCTGGCCGGCCATCGGGTACTTCGGGCTGCTGCACGCCCCGCCGGACAGCCCGCCGCAGAGCAGGTCGAGCAGGAGCCCGAGGCCGAACCCCTTGTACGCCTGCGCCCCGCCGAACGGCACCAGGCTGCCGCCCGGCTGGGCGTACAGGGCCGCCGGGTCGGTGGTCGGCTTGCCCGCGGCGTCGATCAGCCACCCCTCCGGGCACGGCTCCTTCTTCTGCAGCTGCACCCGCACCTTCCCCTCGGCGGCGGCGCTGGTGCCGAAGTCGAGGACGACCGGGTCGGCCGAGGTCGGGGCGCCCATGCACAGGGGGTTGGTGCCGATCCGGCCTTCGGTGCCGCCCGGCGGGGACACCCGCCGGCCGGCCCCGTGCGAGTTGACGGCGGCGAACAGGGCCAACTTCTCCCGGGCGGCGAACTCGGCGTACTCCCCGAGCCGGCCGACGTGCCCGCAGTTCCGCAGCGTCCCGGCGGCGACGCCCAGCGCCTTCGCCTTCGGGACGAGCCGGCCGAGGAGCCGGTACGCCTGCGGCTGGCCGAGGCCCCAGTTCGCGTCGGCGGCGAGCACGGCGGGCGTCTCGCTCAGGACGGTGAGGGCGGCGTCCGCCTTGTAGGTGCCCTTGCGGAGGAAGTCGACGTACTGCGGGGCGCGCATGACGCCGTGGGAGTCGTGCCCGCACAGGTTCGCGTCGACGAGGCTGTTGGCGACGGTGACCGCGTCGGCGGCGGGCACCCCGGCGGCCTCGAACAGCGACCGGGCGAGGGCGGCGAGGGTGGGGGCGGGGAAGGTGGGCATGGCCGGATTCCGGGGTGGGGGAGCGGGTCCGCACAGTACAACAGTAGCGGCCGATGGCCCGTGGGCGAGGCACTCCTGCCTCGCCCGAGCCTGCGAGGCAGGAGTGCCTCGCCCACGGAGGCTTCCGATGGCGTTCGAGGTGCGGATCGGGCGCGGGCAGGCCGGCGACCGGGCCGGGGACGTGTACGAGCTGACCGCGGCCGACGGGAGCGTCCGGGCCGAGGTGTGGCCGCAGTGGGGGTTCAATTGCCTCCGCTGGCAGCTCCGGCAGCAGGACGGGCGGTGGGCCGACGTCCTGTACGCCGCCCCGGACTGGGAGTCGAACCCGGTCCCGACCCGGAGCGGCCACCCGGTCCTGTTCCCGTTCCCGGGCCGGCTCCGCGACGGCCGGCTCACCCAGGACGGCAAGACCTACCAACTCCCGCTGAACGACTCGACCAAGCAGCACGCGATCCACGGGTTCACCCCGCGCAACCCGTGGCGCGTCGTCGAGTGGGACGGCGGCGCGGAGTCCGCGTTCGTGACCGGCGAGTTCACGCTGGCGAAGGACCTGCCCGAAGCCGTCCCGACGTGGCCCGCCGACTTCGCGTTCCACCTCACCTACCGACTGTCCCGCGACCGGCTGCGGGTCGAGGCGGCGGTCCGCAACCTCGGCCCCGGCTCGCTGCCGTTCGGCCTCGGGTACCACCCGTACTTCCGCCTCCCCGGGGTACACGACCCCGACATCGGCGGGCATGTGTTGAAGGCGAACGTGGGCCAGCTTTGGGACGCGGAGAACAACCTGCCGACCGGCCGGCGCGTCCCGGTCCCGGCGGCGCTCGACTTCCGCACCCCGCGGCCGCTCGGGGCGACGGAATTGGACAACGTGCTCACCGGGGTGACCGGCGGGCCGGGGGCGGGCGGGCTGGTCGAGGTGGCGGTGTTGTCGCACCCGTCGGCGTGGGGCCGGGTGCGGTTCCTGGCCGACCCGGCGTTCGGCAGCCTGGTGCTGTTCATCCCGGCGCACCGGCAGGCGGTGGCGGTCGAGCCGTACAGCTGTTCGGCGGACGCGGCGAACCTGGCCGCCCGCGGGATCGACACCGGGTGGCGGGTGCTGCCGCCCGGCGGGGACTGGTCGGCCGCGGTCGAGTACCGGTGGGAGCCGACGGAGGTGTGAGGCGACGGTGACGCCCCGTCCGAGCCCGAGCGCGAGCGAGGGTCCGGCGTCACCCCTCGCTGGCGCTCGGGCTCGGACCATCACCACCCCACCACCCCACCACCCCACCGCCATGCTGTTGCGAATCGACCACGAGACGCGGCTCACCTACTCGGCCCCGGTCACGGAGTCGGTCATCGAGGTGCGGACCGCCCCGCCGTCGCAGGACGACCAGACGGTCCTCGGGTACAAGCTGCGGGTGACCCCGCCGGCCCCGGTGACGACGTACCGGGACGGGTTCGGCAACCGGGTCGAGCTGTTCAACCTCACCCCGCCGCACCGCGAGGTGGTGATCCGGGCGGCGTCCTGCGTCCGGGTCCACCGCACCCCCGCCCCGGAGGTGCTGGCGGCCGTCCCGTGGGCGGCGGACGCGGCCCCGTGCGTGGACGCCCTGGAGTTCCTCCGGGCCAGCCCGCAGGTGGACTTCGCCCCGGCCGTCCGGGCGTTCGCCGACGCCGTCCCGCTCGCCGACTGCCGGACCGTGCTGGCGGCCGCCGAGGCGATCACCGTGGAGGTCCGGAACCGGCTGCGGTACGAGAAGGAGGTGACGGCGGCCCACACCCGGGTGTCGGAGGCGCTGGGGCTGGGCAGCGGGGTGTGCCAGGACATGGCCCACCTGTTCCTGGCGGCGGCCCGGCTGCGCGGGCTGCCGGCCCGGTACGTGAGCGGGTACGTCCACCAGCCGGGGGAGATCGCGACCCACGCCTGGGTGCAGGTGTGGGCCGGGCCGGACGTCGGGTGGGCGAACCTCGACCCGACGCACGGCAAGTGGGTCGGGGCGGACCACGTGGTGACGGCGGTCGGCCGGGACTTCTCGGACGTGCCGCCGAACCGCGGGGTGTGGAAGGGGGACGCGGACGAATCGATCGGAGTGACGGTGGGCGTGCAGCCGGTGGACAAGGTGCCGGCGGACCTGGCGGAGCCGGCCGACGCCCCGGCCTGGTCGGCGCTGGCCGGCGCGAACGGCGGGGGGCGGAACGGGCGGCTGAACCAGCAGGCCCGGAACCGGGCGTTCCGGCAGCAGCAGAGCCAGCAGCAGCAGTAGCGGCGGTTGCGGGGCGGCGGCCGCCGGCGTTACGATGGGTTCACCCGTCCCGCAGGGCCGCCGCCATGCCCGTCACCCTGTCCGATGAAGACAAAGCGTTCCTCCGGGCCATCATCAACAACCCGGCCGAGCTGACGGCGTGGCTCGCCTACGCCGACTGGCTCGACGAGCGCGACGACCCGCGCGGCCGGTTCATCCGGCTGGAGCTGCGCCGCCTCGACCCGGGCATCACCCAGACCGAGCGGTACGGCGTAATCGCGGGCCTCGAAGACCTCCGCCCGAACCTCGACCCGGACTGGGTGGCGGTGTTCGACCGCCCGCGGATCGAGAACTGCGACGAGCTGTTCGCGTTCAAGTGCCCGAAGCGGTGGGAGGAGCTGAAGGGAACTGCCGACCCGGCGGTCCGCCACTGCGAGGCGTGCGGGAAGTCGGTCCACTACTGTCACGACCTGACCGCGGCCTACGCCCACGCCCGCCGGGGGGCGTGCGTGGCCGTCGGGGAGGGCGTGCCGCGCTACCCCGGCGACCTGGAACACGACCCGGCGGAGCCGCGGGTCGCCCGCACGATGGGACTTCTGATGATGCCCGAACCCCCGCCGCCGCGGCGCCAGCCGTGGTGGAAGTTCTGGTGACCGCGGCCGGGGGCCGCGGTCACTTCTTCTCCGCCGCCGCGGCCTGCTTCCGCAGCTCCTCGGTCTGCTTCACGAGTTCCTCCAGCGCCGCCTTCAGCCCGGCTTCCAGCTCGGTCAGCCGCTCCAGGTCGGGGCCGCGCACCGGGAACCCCGCCCCCGCCTTCTTCGCCAGCCCCGCGAGCAATTTCTGCTGCTCCTTCAGTTGGGCGGCGACCGCCGCCACCAGCTTCTCGTTCGCGGCCAGCGCCTCCCCGGCCGCCTTCACGTCCTCCTTCGTCAGCTCGAACTTCGCCGCCAGCTTCTTCAGCTCCGGGGTCACCATCCCGTCGTTCCGGCCGACGAGAAGCTTCAGGGTGTCGGCGTCGACCCCGGGGTCGAGGGCGTACGCGGACCCGTCGAGCATGGCCACGTGGAGGGTGTTCTTGAACGGCAGCCCCGGCTTGACGAACGGCTTGTCCGCGTCGAACGGCAGGTCCGCGGGCTTGGTCCACTCGACCGGCGGGCCGGCCTCGACGAGGCCGATCGTATTCGAGGTGCCGTCGGTGACCCCGACGACCGCGAGCTTCGCCCCCGGCTCGAACGCCGCTCCGGTCCCGGCGAACCCCTGGTAGTACGTCTTCGTCTCGCCCTTCGGCTCGAACCCGGCCCGGAACACGTCCGGCATGCTCGCCAGCAGCTTCTTGTTGTTCTCCGAGTCCCACGGCTCGTCCAGCTTGAACAGCTTGTACACGTTCTCCTGCTCCAGGTACGGCAGGATCTGCACCCGCCACGACAGCAGCGGCTTCCCGTCCTTGTCGGTGATGTTGCCCGGGAAGTGGCCGTAGGCGGACTCGTAGTTGTGCATCGCGAGCAGGAGCTGCTTCAGGTTGTTCTTGCTCCGGGCCCGCTGGGCGGGGTCGGCGACCCGGTCCCCGTCGGCCGGCGCGGCCGCGGCCGGGACCGGGGCGGGGGCCGGCGCGGGTCGGGCGCCGGGGGCGGTGTACGCCCACACCCCGGCGGTGGCGGCGCAGGCCAGCACGGCCGCGGCGGCGAGCTTCAGCGGGACGGCGGTCATGGTCAGGGCTCCTTCGGCGAGGCGGGCGACGGACGGATCGACACCGGGAACGACCGGGGCGCGGGCGGCGAACGCGGCGGCGGCCCGGGCGGTGCCGCCGACGAAGCTGCCGGCCGGCACCCCGAGGACCACCGCCCCGACCCCCACCGCCTTCGGGGTGAGCCGGCGGGCGAGCAGGTCCTTGGCCCGGGCGAGCCGGCCGGCGACGGTGCCGATCGGCCACCCGGTCCGCCGGGCCGCCTCCGCGTGGGTCAGCCCCTCGAAGAAGCAGAGCAGCACCGGCACCCGGTACCGCTCCGGCAGCCGGTCCACCTCCGCCCACACGGCCGCCGCGTCGTCCGCCGCCGGCCGGTCCGCGACCACGGCGGGGACGCGGTCGAGGTCGGCGGAGTTCGCGGGGCGGCGGGCGCGCTGCTTGGCGAGGCGGACCGCGACCCGCCGGGCGACCCGGTACAGCCACCCGACCACCGGCCCGCGGCCGGCGAACGTGTGGGCCTTCCGGGCGAGCACCAGGAACGCGGCCTGGGCCGCGTCCTCGGCCGCGTGGTGATCGCGCAGCACCGAGCGGCAGACGCGCTGGACGAGGGCCGCGTGCCGCCACACCAGCAGCTCGAACGCGGCCTCGTCCCGCCCGGCGGCGAACCGGGCGAGGAGGTCGGCGTCGGCCGGGCCGGCGGAGTCGCCGCCGGCGGCCCAGAGGTAGTCGCGGATCGCGGGGGTCATGGGGCACCGTCGGTCGTTCCACCCGGGGAGAGGCACCCGCGGGCGGTCCGCATACGCGATTTTCCCGGCCGGGGGTAGAATACCGGTCCCATGACGATCCCCGTCAACCTGGTCACCGGGTTCCTCGGCGTCGGGAAGACGACCGCGGTCATCGACCTGCTGCGGCGGAAGCCGCCCGGGGCGCCGTGGGCGGTGCTGGTGAACGAGTACGGGGACGTGTCGATCGACGGGGCGCTGATCGAGGGGGCCGGGCCGGACGGGGTGACCGTCCGCGAGGTCGGCGGCGGGTGCGTCTGCTGCACGAGCGCCCCGTACCTCGGCGTCGCCCTCCACTTCCTGCTTTTGGACGCGAAGCCGGAACGCCTCATCGTCGAGACGACGGGCCTGGGCCACCCCGCCCGCCTCCTCGACACGCTGCGTCGCGACTACGCCGGCCGGCTGGAGGTGCGGGCCACCCTCGGCCTCGTCGACCCGGCCGACTTCGCCAAGCCCGAGATGCGGACCAACCCGGTCTTCGCGGACCAGATCCAGATGGCCGACGTGCTGGTGATGAACAAGCTGGACACCGCGGCCCCGGAACTCGTCGCCGACTTCCAGCGGTGGGCCGACGGCCTGTTCCCGCCGAAGTTGCTCGTCGCCGGCACCACCCACGGCCGGCTCGACCCGGCGTGGCTCGACCTGGCCGCGTCCGACGAGCGGCTGCCGCTGTACCCGGAGGCGCACGAGCACCACGAACCGGCGAGCGGGGGGCGTCAGCCCCCTGATGTGGCGGGCCATCAGGGGGCTGACGCCCCCCGCTCGCCCGTCCGCTACCCGTCGCCGCCCGGCGTCCGGCCGGCGTGCTGCGGGTGGGTGTTCGACCCGGCCGACGTGTTCCACGAAGGGAGGCTGCTGGCCCTCCTCGGCGGCGCGCCCGCCACCCGGCTGAAGGGCGTGTTCAACCTCGGGGGCGAGTGGGCGGCGGTGAACCGGACCGGCGCCGCGGTGACCGTCGCCCCGACCGCGTACCGCCGCGACAGCCGGCTGGAACTGTTCTCCGACGCCCTCGACTGGGCCGCGTTCGAGCGCGACCTGCTCGCCTGCCTCCTCCCCCCGGGAGCCCGCCCATGAGCCTCGCCGACGACCTCGTCAAGCTGGAGGAGTTGCGCCGGACAGGGGCGCTGACCGACCGGGAGTTCGACCAGGCGAAGGCCGCCCTGCTCGCCGCCGGGCGGGCGGCCGGCCCCGACCCGGTGGCCGCGAACCTCGGGGCGCAGCTGGCCGAGGTGCGGTACCAGAACGAGCTCGCCCGGATCGACCGCGAGTGGGAGGTCGAGAAGGAGCAGTTCTTGGTCGCCGACCGGTACGGCCGCCGCCGCGTCCCGACCACCGGGATGGGGTACGGCGGGGCCGTGCTCGGGGGGATCGTCGGCGCGGTCTGGACGGTGATGGCGGTGTCGATCACCGGCGGGGCACCGGACTTCGGGCCGTTCGCAGTCGCCAAAGTGGTGTTCCCGGTCGTCGGGATCGCGATCACCGTCGGCACCATCGGCTACGGGGTGTACTGCGTCCGGAAGGCCGAGGCGTACAACCGGGCGCTCGCCGCGTACCGGGCCCGCCGCGACGCCGTCCGGCCGGAGGACTTCCGCTGACCGCGACCCGTTCCCGCCGCCCCGCCGCCCGGGTATAACATAAAGACCCACCCGCCTGCCTCGCGCATCCCCGGAGACTCTCCATGCCTGGCGGTCGTTCCCTGGCCCGCGCCGGCCTGCTCGCCGTGCCGGCCGCCCTCCTCGCGCTCGCCCCGCTCTGGCTGCGCACCCCCGCCGACCCGGCGGCGGCCGCCCAGCCGGCCGGGCCGGCCCCCTTCAAGCTGGAGAAGGGGGACCACGTCTGCATCGTCGGCAACACCCTGGCCGAGCGGATGCAGCACGACGGGTGGCTCGAGACCGGGTTCCACGCCCGGCTGCCGGAACACGACCTGACGTTCCGCAACCTCGGGTTCTCCGGCGACGAGGTGACGCTCCGGCTCCGGTCCGCGGACTTCGGCACCCCCGACCAGTGGCTCGCCGGCAGCGCCCCGATTCCGAAGCCGAACGACATCGCCGACAAGAGCGTCGTCCCGGCGAACCGGTTCGAGAGGACGAGCACCAAGGCGGACGTAGTCTTCGCCTTCTTCGGGTACAACGAGTCGTGGGCCGGGGAGGCCGGGGTCGGCAAGTTCAAGGACGACCTCGCCGCGTGGGTGAAGCACACGCTGTCGCAGAAGTACAACGGGAAGTCGGCCCCGCGGGTGGTGCTGTTCTCCCCGACCGCGTTCGAGGACCACAAGTCGCCGAACCTGCCGACCGGGGCCGAGGTCGAGGCGCGGAACAAGAACCTGGAACTGTACGCGAAGGCGGTCGCCGAGGTGGCGAAGGCGACCGGGGCCCACTCCGTCGACCTGTTCGCCCCGACGAAGGCCGCGTTCGCCGCCGCGAAGGCCCCGCTCACGATCAACGGCGTCCACCTCACCGCCGACGGCAATCAGGTCGTCGCCGGTGCGGTCGAACACGCCCTGCTCGGCCCGCCCAACCCGGTGGACGACTCCGACCTGCGGCGGAAGATCCGGGCCGCCGTCGTGGACAAGAACTTCCACTGGTTCCAGCGGTACCGCGTCACCGACGGGTTCTCCACCTACGGCGGGCGGGCGTGGCTCAAGTTCACCGGCGGGCAGACGAACTACGAGGTCGTGCAGAAGGAGCTGGAAGTCCTCGACGTGATGACCGGGAACCGGGACGGGGCGGTCTGGGAGATCGCCAAGGGCCGGGACGTGAGGCCGGACGACATCAACCTGCCGAAGTTCGTCCCGGTCGTGTCGAACAAGCCCGGGAAGGGGCCGAACGGGACGCACCTGTTCCTGTCCGGCGAGGACGCGATCAAGAGCATGACCGTCGGCAAGGGGCTGAAGGTCACGCTCTTCGCGTCCGAGGAGAAGTGGCCGGCGCTCGCCAAGCCGGTGCAGATGGCGTGGGACGCGAAGGGCCGGCTGTGGGTCGCCGCCTGGCCGACGTACCCGCACTGGAAGCCGACCGAGCCGTACAACGACAAGCTGCTGATCTTCGAGGACACCGACGGCGACGGCAAGGCCGACACCATGAAGGTGTTCGCCGACAACCTCCAGAACCCGACCGGGTTCGAGTTCTACAACGGCGGCGTCCTCGTCGCCCAGGCCCCCGACCTGATGTTCCTCAAGGACACGGACGGGGACGACAAGGCCGACGTCCAGCAGCGCGTCATCCACGGCCTCGACACCGCCGACACCCACCACACGTCGAACAGCTTCGTCCTCGACCCGGGCGGCGCTCTCTATTTCCAGGAAGGGACGTTCCACCACTCGCAGGTGGAAGACCCGTACGGGCCGTGCAAGCGGCTCGCGAACGGCGGCGTCTTCCGGTACGAGCCGCGGACGCAGAAGTTCGACGTGTACGTCACCTACGGGTTCGCGAACCCGCACGGCCACGTGTTCGACCGGTGGGGCCAGGACGTCGTGATCGACGGGACCGGGGCCCAGCCGTACCACGCCCCGCTGTTCAGCGGGTACCTGCCGTTCCCGCAGAAGCACGCCCGCCCGCCGCAGGTGTACCAGCAGCGGACCCGGCCGTCCGGCGGGATGGAGATCCTGTCGAGCCGGCACTTCCCGCCGGAGTGGGACGGGAACCTGATCGTGACCAACTGTATCGGGTTCCAAGGCATCCTGCGGTACAAACTCAATGACGCCGGGGCGAGTCTTTCCGGCCAGGAGCAGGAGCCGATGCTGTCGAGTAGCGACCCGAACTTCCGCCCGGTGGACTGCAAGGTCGGGCCGGACGGCGCCCTGTACTTCCTCGACTGGCAGAACCCGATCATCGGCCACATGCAGCACAACCTCCGGGACCCGAACCGGGACCGGACGAAGGGCCGGATCTACAAGGTGACCTACGACGGCCGACAGTTGTCGCAGCCCGCGAAGATCGCCGGCGAGCCGATCCCCGCGCTACTGGAGCTGCTGAACGATAAGGAGGACCGGGTCCGCTACCGGGCGAAGATCGAACTTGGCGGGCGGAAGACGGAGGACGTGATCGCGGCCGCGAAGAAGGCGTGGGCCGAGGTGACGGCGGTCGTTCCGAACGAGTTCTGGAACCACCGGGCCCTCGAGTTGCTGTGGCTGCACCAGTACCACAACGTCGTCGATGAGGGCATGCTCAAGCACCTGCTCGCGTCGCCCGACTTCCGCGCCCGCGCCGCCGCGGTGCGGGTGCTGGTCGCGTGGCGGGACCGCATCCCGGACGCCCTGGAATTGTTGAAGAAGGCGGCGGCCGACGACCACCCGCGGGTCCGGCTGGAGGCGGTCCGCGGGGCGAGCTACTTCACCGTCCCGGAGGCGGCCGAGGTCGTGTTCGTCGCCCAGGACAAGCCGGCCGACCAGTACGTCAACCACGTCGTCGGGGAGACGATGAAGGCCCTCGACCCGGTCGTCAAGAAGGCGATCGCGGACAAGCGCCAGATCAAGTTCACGACGCCGGCCGGCGCCCGCTACTTCCTCAAGTCGGTCGCCACCGACGACCTCCTGAAGATGGACCGCACCCCCGGCGTGCTGCTCGAACTGCTCTTCCGGCCTGGGGTGCGGGACGAGTTCCGCCGCGAGGCGCTGGCCGGCCTGGCGAAGCAGGACAAGAAGGGAGAACTCGAAGTGCTCGTCGCCGCGATCCGGCAGCACGACGAGTCGGCGGCGACCGAGGAGGCGGTGGCGTTCGACCTGGCCCGGCTCTTGACCGCCCGCCCGCAGCCGGAACTGGCCAAGGCCCACGCCGATCTCTCAAAGCTGGCGACCGCCGGGCGGACCGCGACGACCCGGCAGATCGGGTACGTCGCCCTGCTCGCCGCCGACGGGAACGTGGACGCCGCGTGGAAGCTGGCGACCGGGTCGGTCGCGGCGCTGCAGGATTTCGTCGCGGCGGTGCCGATGGTCCGCGACCCGGCGGCCCGGGCCGCCGTCTACCCGAAGGTGAAGGCGCTGCTCGACGGGCTGCCGCCGGATCTCGCCAAAACCGTCGCGGCCGGGAAGGGCGTGTCCGGGCGGTACGTCCGGGTGGAGATCCCGGGCAAGCAGAAGACGCTGACGCTGGCCGAGGTGGAGGTGTTCTCGGACGGCGCGAACGTCGCCCGGAACGGGAAGGCGTCGCAGAGCAGCACGGCCCACGGCGGGGTGGCGGCCCGGGCGATCGATGGGAACACCAGCGGCACCTACGCCGACGGCAGCTCGACGCACACGAACGAGGGGAGTGAGGACCCGTGGTGGGAGGTCGACCTCGGCCGCGAGGTCCCGGTCGAAAAGGTCGTGGTGTGGAATCGGACCGACGGCAACCTCGTCACCCGGCTGAACGGGTTCACCGTGCGGGTGCTGGACGCGGACAAGCGGACGGTGTTCCAGTCGGTGAAGAACCCGGCCCCGAAGGAGAAGGCCGAGTTCGCCGTCGGGGCGGCGTCGCCGGAGCGGGTGGTGCGGAAGGCGGCGATGTTCGCCCTGACCGGGGTCCGCGGGCAGGAGGCGGACGCGTTCAAGGCGGTCGCCAAGTTCCTCGCCAGCGACCCGGACCGCGGGGCCGCCGTCCAGGCGCTGCTCCGCATCCCGGCGAAAGAGTGGCCCAAGGACGACGCGAAGCCGCAGCTCGACGCGGTGATGAGGTTCGTCCGGTCGCTGCCGGTGGCCGAGCGGACGACGCCGGTCGCCCTCGACATGATGCAGCTCGGCGAGGGGCTGGCCGGGCTGCTGCCGCCGGCGGAGGCCCGGGCGGCGCGGAAGGAGCTGGGCGAGATCGGGGTGCGGGTGATCCGGGTCGGCACCCTGTTCGACCAGATGAGCTACGACAAGGAGCGGCTGGCGGTGCAGGCCGGCAAGCCGGTCGAGTTCCTGTTCGAGAACACCGACATCATGCCGCACAACTTCGTCATCACCGCCCCGGGGATGATGGAGAAGGTCGGCACCGCGGCCGAGGAGTTCGCCACCCAGCCCGGGGCCGCGGCGAAGCAGTACGTGCCGGACATGCCGGCCGGGGTGGTGCTGCTCAAGAGCAAGCTGCTCCAGACGCGGCAGGCGGAGCAGCTGAAGTTCACCGCCCCGAAGGAGCCGGGGATCTACCCCTACGTCTGCACCTACCCGGGGCACTGGCGGCGGATGCACGGGGCGCTGTACGTGGTCGCCGACCTCGACGCCTACCTGGAGGACCCGCAGGCGTACCTGGCGAAGAACCCGCTCCCGGTGAAGGACGAGCTGCTGAAGTTCAACCGCCCGCGGACGGAGTGGAAGCTGGAGGAGCTGGCCGGGGCGGTGCAGGAGGTGGAGGCGAAGGGCGGGCGGAACTACGCGAACGGGAAGCGGATGTTCACGGTGGCGACCTGCGTCGCGTGCCACAAGTTCGGCGGGGAGGGGAACGAGCTGGGGCCGGACCTGGCGAAGCTCGACCCGCTGTTCAAGTCGGCGGTGGACGTGGTGGACCACATCCTCGAACCCGCGAAGCGGATCGAGGACAAGTACGCGATGTACCGGATCGAGCTGGACACCGAGAAGGTGCTGACGGCAATGATCCTGGAGGAGAAGGACGGGGTGCTGCGGGTGATCGAGAACCCGCTGGCGAGCGCGAAGCCTTTGGAGATCAACAGCCGGGCGGTGGTCGCGGGCGGGAAAAAGAAGCTGGAGACGTCGATCATGCCGAAGGGGCTGCTCGACAAGCTGACGCGGGAGGAGGTGCTGGATCTGGTGGCGTACGTGTGGGGCCGCGGCGACCCCAAGAGCAAGCTGTTCGGGGACCACGGCCACGGCGGCGGGCACTGACGTGGCATTACAGCGGCGGGGCGGAGCGCGAACGGTCGCGCTCCGCCCCGCCGCCCGTTCCGGAGGGCGCGGTGGAGATCCGGTACACGCTCACCCTCGACGACTTGGTCGCCTTCTCCATCCACCAAGGCCGTAAAGGCACGCCCGGGTGGATTCCGTACCTGCTCGGGTGGGTCATCCCGCCCCTCCTCGCCGCGTTGGCCCTGGCGCTGCTCCTGCGAAAGGAAGCCGACCCGAACCCCGTCCAACTGGTCTTTCTCGGCTCCCTGATGGCCGGCTACCCGCTCGCATACCCCTTCGTGGTCCGGCGGCTGCGGGTGGTCTCGGTGCGGGACTACCTCGCTCACCACGACACGAGTGGGACGACCGGCGAAATCCGGCTCACCTTCACCGAGGAGGGGTTGGTCGAGGTCACCGCGGCGGCGCGGTCCGAGGCGCGGTGGGCGGACATGAAGGGCGTCGAGGACGTCGGCCACGCCACTTAGAGCCTGTCCAAAATGTGTGAGTTCTAGCGCCGGAGCCGTCGGGCCATCAGGTGGATCATGGCGACCTTGACGAACGCCTCGCTGCTCCCGGTGGTCCGCTCGTACTCCTTCGCCAGCCGCCGGGC